>Ga0334885_1000318_pt1 | contig 89173 bp, 83 predicted proteins | sample GraSluR1_MG_8_FD_207233 | JGI IMG/M metagenome (GOLD analysis project Ga0334885, IMG submission 207233) | Sludge microbial communities from methane-producing bioreactor in Wageningen University, Netherlands - Granular Sludge_31_05-R1 | ecosystem: Engineered > Bioreactor > Anaerobic >...
AGATTAGTACACCCTATCGGGTAGAAAATCTTCGAATAAATTAAAAGAAATGAGTTTTAATGTTCGTTAGAATTCAAGATAGTTTTCTATTGAATGTTATGACTACATTATACAAGGAGGATATAAAAATGGAAACAAAAATGATGGGTACAGGTATGAATATGATGATGGGTAAAGGAATGATGATGAATAACGGTATGGGCATGATGGATATGCCAATGACACAAATGAACATGATGATGATTCCACGTATGGAAATGAAAATGGAAAAATGCGAAAATGGAATGAAAATGATGTGTATGTCAAAAGATGAAACAGCAGTTGCAATGATGCAGAATCTTTGCTCAATGCTAAAGGGCGGAATGACAAGTATGTCCATGATGATGAACGGAATGAAAATGATGGAATGCAACATGATGATGGGAATGTGTAAATGTGAAATGACTATGGATGGAATGTGCATGACTTGGACTAGTGGTGATGAAATGATGTGTTCTATGATTCAGCGATGTTGTGAATGTATGATGAGCATGATGGAATGTGGATGTACTGCTATGATGTGTATGAACAATACTCCAGTTTGTTGCTGCTAGGGTTCCATTCTTAGTACACAAATATGTTATATACACTTTTTTCTAAAATGGGAAAAAGTCCTGGTAAACATATATGATTTATAGGATATATCACAATGAGCCCTAGGTTCATTGTGATATATTTTTATATAATTTGAATTTTTATTTTTATCATAAGCTGATATTATCTTATTAAATAAAGTTGATTTCAACCTGACTAACTTGGCGTAAGTCTCCCCCTTCTTCAAGTGAGAGTTTGACGCCAAGTAAGCCATGCATTTGCAGTTCTAAAATTCAAGATGGGGTAAAAGAATCCCCACCTGAATTAAGAACTTGCTTCAATAGTTGCTTATATTTATATAATTTACAGGGAGTTTAGCTTCCTTATCTGCAAAGAGTTCACTCCAATGATCCTCTATATAAGGCATATATTCATTAATAGTATCTCTAACAGCTTTAAGGTAAGGTATATAGATATTATCCAGTACTGATTGATCAAAGTTTAAATGTTTTAGTTTCCATAGGTCATATTCATTTTCGTTATAAAAATGCATACTTCCAAAATGATAGAATACCAGCATATCATTACCTATATATACTTTCCCATTAATATTATGAACATCGTAGTGATTGTTATATACTACATTCCAAGGAGCTGCATTTATTCCAAGGCTATTTTCAATTTTAATTCCCACGAATTTTAGAGGAACCTGATCAAGATATTTTTGATCTCCCCATCTTTCATGTTCAGGCTGAGGATTGTCAAAACACCATTCTATACATTTCTTTTTCCACCATGTTAATATTCTACGAGTTTCTTTGAGCTTTTTAAATCCTATGAAACCCGCTTGAAATCTTCCGTGTATTCTTTCATAATCATAGTTGTCTCTTTGGGTACATATATAGAAGTAATATCCTACCCAATCTTTGATGATAGGGGAAGGATTTGAGAAGAAGAACAGGTCAGCATCACAGTATATGACATAATCTACATCATAATTATCAAGTACGTATTCTACTAATGGAGCTTTCAGAGTCCAGCAGAGTTCAGTTGCAGTTCTGGTCTTTTTACATCTTCTAATTTCCTCATCTTCTAATTTTGGCAAAGGTACAAGGGTTACATTTTCAAGTTCCATGTCTTTTAATATGGAGTAAATAAGTTCATCTATGCAGCATATCCACAGATGGAAATTGTTGCCGTTTGTTTTCAAAGATCTATAGAAAGTAAGTCCCTTTATTAAATAGTCTTTGCTCATAAGGGTACAGAAGTATTTAGTATCATCATCTGCTTTAATTCTATACTCTGAAGGAAGATACCTATAATAGGTCTGTGCATCGCTTAAAGGCTTTGTTGCGAAGAGCTTATCTAATACGCTGTTGTCAAAATGTTTTACTCTATTAATGCATTCTCTTATAGTACTTAAATAAGGTATATATATATAATCTTTTATAGTCCTTCTTATATGGATATAATTAAAAGACCATAAATCAAATTCATCAGAATTAAAAATGGCTATGGTTGCAAAGTGAAAGACAACAAGCTTCTCTTTTTCTATATATACATAGTCATCCTTTTTATATATATTGTAATCATTGTTATAAACACAGTTCCAAGGAGCTGCATTTATACCGTAGTTATCAGATACTTTTACACCAGAATACATCTCAGGTACTTTATCCAGATATTTTTGGTCACCAAATCTATCCATATTAGGTTCTGGATTTGCAGAACACCACTCAATACATTTACTGCGCCAATAATCAAGACAACTAAGTGCATTAGGGGTATTTTTGAAACCAATAAGGCCTGCCTGATATTTTCCATACATAGCTTCAACCCACTGAAGATCTCTTTGAAGGCATAAGAATACATCATTGCTGCCCCATTCATCATATATTGCCTTAGGATCAGAGAAAAAGTATAAATCCGAATCACAATATATTACATCGGGTACTTTATAAGTATCCAATACATATCTGATTAAAGGAGCCTTCAGTGTCCAGCAGTATTCGTTAGTTTTTCTGGAAGATTTAATAGATAGAAGGGCAGCGTCTTCTAAATCTTCAACTCTAAAAACATGCAGATTATACAAGTTTAATTTAGATAATATATAACAGGCTATAGGATCCATACAGCATACCCATAAATTAAAATTATTTGAGGTATTTTTTAGTGATTTATACAGTGCCAGTACTTTGAAAGTATAATCCTTACCTGCTACAGTACAAAAATTACAGGAACTATTCACAGAATAATTTACTGGAGGAAACCATGCGGTATTCTCAGGTTTTGAAGCTTCAGCAGGAGGAGTCCACGGAGTATTCTCAGGCTTTTGAGCTTCAGCAGGAGGAGTCCATGGGGTGTTCTCAGGCTTTGGAGCCTCGATTCTTGGAACCTCTTGAACATGAGATTCTCCCGGTCTATCAGCTTGTTTTGCTTCATTAACATTCCCATATTTATTTTCATTTATTTCAGGAGATTGATTAGGTTTTTTATTAACTTTTTTTCTTTTAACTTTTTTCTTTATATGAGGAGATTCAATGCATTCCAGTAAATATTCATCATTGAAAATAATTCTTTTCCTAGGCATCTTACTATCCACCTCTCATATGGTATTTTGTACACTGAAAAGTTTTTAATAGAATTTCACAAACTTATTTGCATACCTTTTATTTATCCTGTGACTGCCAGCTTCAATAGTTAAAGGTAAGTAGTAAAAAAGGCTGTATCACCGGATGATATATTTAAACTCAGTGGAAAAGTATTTCCACCAAGGAGAACTCAAGTATATTGTCAATATGAAATTTTTATTAATTCAGTTAGTGTGCAATCTTGTCACTGTTACTATATGTTAAAAGGCCTATTATAGTGACATCTTAGACAGGTTTTGAAGGATAAAATAATTTACTTAACCAATTAACATAATGGTTTCTATAATCATACTATATTGTTGAGAAAACAATTAAAATCTATAAGAAAATTCAGGGGAGATATGTATGAAGGTTGTTATATTATGTGGAGGAAAAGGCTCTAGATTAGCGTCCCCTACTGAGCATAAGCCAAAGCCCTTGGCTATGGTTAATGGTAAACCTATCATATGGCATATAATGAAGATATATATGAAATATGGCCTTAATGATTTTATTCTGCCTTTAGGCTTTGGAGGGGAAAAGATAAAGGAATACTTTTGGAATTACGAATGGAAAAATAAAAATTTTATTAAAGATTATAGTAATAACACTATAAAATTTTTGGATAAACCAGAAAATTGGAAGATAACCTTTGTGGATACCGGTGTTGATACCATGACCGGCGGAAGAGTAAAAAAAGTACAAAAATACATCGATGGTGATGCATTTATGATGACTTATGGTGATGGATTATCAGATATAAATATTAAAAATCTGATAGACTACCATTATCATAAAGGTAAAATTGCAACGGTAACAGGTGTAGAGAGAAAAAGTCAATATGGTATTCTAACTGTAGAAAATGGTATTGCTAAATCCTTTGATGAAAAGAGTAAATTAGATGGCATAATAAATGGAGGCTTTTTTGTGCTTAGCACTAAAGTATTTGACTATATAGAAGATGATGCAGGCTGCATCTTTGAACAAAAGCCTTTAAAGGCCCTGGCAAAACAGGGTGAGCTTTCTGTATATCTTCATAGGGGATATTGGGCATCTATAGACACTTATAAGGATTTAATATCTGCTAATAAGACATGGAAAATTTAGAGGAAATTTATAAAGAAAAGTACACCTTATTGAAATTTTAAATGAGCAGGGTGAAGAATAAAAATAGCTTTTTAGAGATAAGGTGTATTTTTTATATATTGTTCTTAATGATATACATTTTTAATGTATTGATACCAAAGGTTATTCCCTTAAGCTTAATAGATAATTTAAATTTGCAAATAACAACCTGAATACAGTTTTTCATTGGCATTATAAAAGATGCATATATATTTAATATATTTTTAAATGCTTTTAGGAGGATAAGGATGGAGGAGTTCAAAGATAGTAAAGTTTTGATAACTGGAGGATTGGGTTTCATTGGTTCTCATCTGGTAAAGCGTATTTTAAAAGAGGGAGGAAAGGTATTTATTCTGGAAAGAAAAGGTTCCAATCCCTGGAGAATAGGTGAAGTTATAAAGAAGGTTAATATTATTGAGGGAGACATATCAAAATTTGAAGATATAAATAAACTAATAAAAAGTATAAATCCAGACTATGTATTTCATCTGGCGGCCTATGGAGTAGATTCTTCTAAAAAAGAATATAGCGATGCCATAAATACCAATATAATAGGAACTGTAAATGTATTAAATTCTATAAAAGATACTCAGTGTAAAAAGTTTATAAACATGGGCAGCTGTGCTGAATATGGCAATAAAAAAGGATTGATGGAGGAAAAAATGTATCTTGATCCCGTAAGTATATATGGCAGCACTAAAGCCTGTTCTACTATACTGGCACATCAAATTGCAAGGTTAAACAATATAAATATAGTTACTTTAAGACCCTTTGGAATTTTTGGAGAAGGAGAAGCACCTCATAAGATATTTTGTCATATAATATTATCACTTATAAAAGGTGAGGATGTAGCACTTACAGACTGTGAGCAGTACAGAGATTATTGTTATGTAGAGAATATAATAGATGGAATGGTTTTAGCTGCAAAGAATAATTCTGTGAAAAATGAAATTTTCAATATTGCCAGTGGTAATATACATCAGCTTAAGTACTATGTAAATCTGATATTTGAAAATATTGATACAGACAAAAAACCTTTATATGGGGCTATACCCTACAGAAAAAATGAAATGTGGGCTCCAAAGGCAGATATTAACAAAATCAAATCTTTACTTCATTGGACACCAAAAGTAAGCCTTGAAGAAGGGATTGTTAAAACTATAGAGTGGTATGAGAAGAATAAGAAATTTTATCTTGAGACAGATAACCACAATACTTCAGGGGATAAAGTTTCTGAAGATGAAGACAGGTCCCTTAAAAATAACGAGAGAGAATCTCATGCTGAGTAAGATTTATGATTAGGAGATGGTGTTTAAATGAGCTTACCTTTAAACATATTTAAAAATAAAAATGTTTTAGTCACTGGACATACAGGTTTTAAAGGTTCCTGGATTTCTATTTGGTTAAGGCAGCTGGGTGCAAATGTAATAGGCTATGCTTTAGATCCTGTTAATCAGGAGGATAACTTCTCAAGAGCTGGTTTGAAAGATAATATGGTGGATATAAGAGGAGATATCAGGGATAGTAGTCTGTTAAATAAGGTTTTTAAGAAATATAATCCTGAAATAGTTTTTCATCTAGCAGCGCAGCCCCTGGTAAGATATTCTTATGAGCATCCAAAGTATACTTATGAAGTGAATGTAATAGGAACTTTGAACCTTTTGGAAGCCGTAAAAAGCTGCAAGGCCACAAAGGCTGCAATTATAATAACCAGTGATAAATGTTATGAAAATCAGGAATGGATATGGGGTTATAGAGAGAATGATCCTATGGGGGGGTATGATCCCTATAGTTCCAGTAAAGGCTGTGTAGAGCTGTTGGTTTCCTCCTATAGAAACTCTTTTTTTAATCCAAAAGAATATGTAAAACACAATAAGGTCATAGCTTCCGTTAGAGCAGGTAACGTAATAGGAGGCGGTGACTGGTCAAAGGATAGAATCATTCCAGACTGCATAAATGCTTTAAAAGATAATAGGGAAATAGTACTTAGAAATCCTAAAGCAGTTCGCCCTTGGCAGCATGTGCTTGAACCCTTGGGGGGATATCTTATGCTGGGAGCTGAAATCCTTAGAAACAATACTAAATTTTCTGGTGCCTGGAACTTTGGACCTATGGAGGAGAGTATTGTAAGCGTAGAAGAGATTACAGCAAAGGTTATTAAATACTGGGGCACTGGAAGTTATAAAGCTTTAAAGTCTTCTAGTGATTTTCATGAGGCTAACCTGTTAAATCTTGATATAAGTAAAGCTAAATTTAATTTAAACTGGAAACCAAGGTGGAATGTAGATAAAGCCGTTGAAAAAACTGTAGAGTGGTATAAAAACTATAATAGTACAGATGTATATAAATTATGTGTAAATCAGATCAATGAATACTGTAGCAAGTAATTAATCTTCCACCAAAGTGGGAGATAAGCTCTGCTTACCCTAAAGGATAACAGATTTCTGAGTATCGGTATTTTGGATACTTAGAAATCTGTTTATTAAATGAAAACTATATAAGTATTTATATTTATACCTATGGTAAAAAATGTATAACTAGAGGTATATATAGATTTTTTAAGTATTAATAAGAAAATAGCATATAAATTCAAAAAATAAGATTTATAATAACAAGATAATAAATTACAGTAAATTTTTAAATGATTTAGATTAATTATATAATTAATATGACTTAAAATTCCATTTATGTTATATCCGCAATAACAGATTTTGTCTAAGGATTGTCCAGTCTAATAGGCATATCGCACTTATAAAGGCGATTTATACAAATTAAAAAGTTGGATTTTCTTATGTTTTATATTTGTAAAAGTATTTACATAAAATTAAAAAAATATAGAAAAATATGATTATAAAATAATTTATTTTAAAGAATAATTATGTTAAGCGAGGAAAATATATATACTTAAAAGTTTTATTAGTAAATATAAGAAGTTATAAGTAAACATTTCATAGGATGATAAAAACTCTGTTTATGATTGGCTATTGAATAGATTATGTACTTAGAGATGGGATATGAAACAACAGGTAAAATAAAAACTAATAATATAGTATAGACAGAGGTGATAATAAAATGAAAAATGTTTTGATTGTTGATGATACAAAGGCAAATAGAATTTTTATAACTGAATGTTTTCATGGGGAAGGTTATGAAGCAAAGGCTGTAGGTAGTGGAAAAGAGGCTATGAAGCTTCTTTTGAAGGAAACTTATAGATTTGTAGTTTTGGATGTAAAAATGCCTTTTATAAGCGGAACACAGCTTCTAAAATGGATTAAGGAGAATAATATAGATACAAAGGTGATCATGATTACAGCCTATGCTACAGTAAAAAATGCCCTTGAATGCATTAATAATGGTGCTATAGATTATATTCAAAAACCCTTTACTACGAATAGATTTAAAAAATTCATAGGTGATATAGAAAAAAAAATAAAGGGAGAATATATTTTTGGGAGCAGTGCAGGACAGAGAATAGTTGATAATACTTTGGATTTCAGTATTGATACTGAGTATGCTGCTGCTGAAAGAATGCCAGATGATGTTATTTCAAGACAGGCAGAAGAGATAATTAAACAGAATACAGTTACCAATCTCTTTGAAATGATTCCCTACAGTATTCTTATATTAAATAGCCAGCGTCAGATTGTATATTCTAATTATCATTTTTTTAAATTTATAGGAATAAATTTAGAAGAGCAGGTCCATGGGCTAAGGCCTGGTGAAATACTCAAATGTGTACACTCCAAGGAGAGAAGCACTGGCTGTGGAACTACAGAACATTGCAGTGTCTGCGGGGCAGTTGATGCAATACTTGAGAGCCAGGATACAAGGATGCCTGTGAGTCGGGAGTGCTTAATGACACTGGAAAAAAATGATACAATGTCCAGTATGGAACTTTTAATTTATGCCGCACCAGCGGGAATGATAGATGAGGATTATACAATTTTGGTTGTAAAGGATATAAGTCAGGAAAAAAGAAGACAAGCTGTTGAAAAGATATTCTTTCATGATATATTAAATAGTTCCTGGGCAGTAAAAGGACTTATTAATTGTGTAGAAAAATCTCTATCTAAAGAGCATAAGTCGAGAGAAATCATCGATCATGCTAGTGAGGCCGCAGATATAATGATAGATGAAATTAAAACTCAAATGGATTTAATGTATGCTGAAAAAGGTGAGCTTAAATTGAATTCATCAACTTTTCCATTGAAGGCAATTATATCAAGGTTTATTAGGCACTATGAAAGTATATTTGATTGTAAAGTTGATTTAAGGTGTGAAGAGGAGTTTACAGTTAAAACTGATAAAGTGCTGCTGCTTAGGGTAATAAATAATATGCTGAAAAATGCTCTGGAAGCTTCAGAAAATGAAATGATAAAAGTTACAATAAAAGAAGTTAAGAATTTTATAGAAATATCTGTAGATAATAAAAAATATATTCCACGGAAGGTGCAGCTTCAAATATTTAAACGTCATTTTTCTACAAAGGGAGAAGGCCGAGGCTTGGGTACTTACAGCATGAAGCTTATAGGAGAATTTTATCTTAAAGGATACATTAAATTTACTTCAGATGAAGAGAAGGGAACAACATTTATCTTTGGGCTTCCCTATGACTCTATGAATAATAACTGATGGGGAATTGATTTTATTTATTATATAAGGTGGTATATAACTATGCTAAAGGGAAAGGGACACAATAAAAAGTTTACATTTAGGATTTTAAAAGGGATTTATAATTCAGAAGATATAAGTGAATTAATTAGACATGAAAATATAATGGTTGCAACCCTTATATCCTTTGCAGCACAAATAGCTGGTTTAATTAATCTTATTATTGCATATATGGAAAAGAATATTGCAAATAGTATCTGGCCGATTCTCACAATTATTATCAGCATAATATTATATATTGTACCTAGTAGATCCTGGAATGAAAAAATAAAATTACATATTATGAGTGTACTTTGCGTATTTATATCCAGTATTTACATATTTCAATATTATAGAATAATTGACAATATGATATGCTGCATATTGTTTATAATTATTCTAATTGTTTCCGTAAGAATTGAAAAGGTTATGCTGTATTATATTATTGCTGAAACCATTGGGATATATATTTTTATTCTAAATAATTCCTATAACAGAGGAATTAAATATAACATAATTCAGGCTATTTTTATATTTACAGTTATAGGTATAGCTCTTATAGTAAATAAAATACACCATAACTTGATAATAAATAATCTAAGACAAATTGAAGAGATAAGGGGGCAAAAGGAGAAAATTTCAACTTTATACAAAGAACTGGTCTACTCTGAAAAAAAGTTAAGGCAGCAAAATGATATCTTGATAAAATGTAATGAACAGATTAAAAAAGATAGAATGAATTTGAACTACATGGTAAATCACGATAATTTAACGGGACTTCCAAATCGAAAGATGTTTATGGATGAACTGACATTGATAATTAAGAAAAGTAAAAAAAGTAAATCTGAATTTGCAGTAGTTTTTATTGATTTAGATAATTTTAAAAGAATAAATGATACTATGGGACATTATATTGGGGATTTATACCTTTGTGAAATTTCTAAAAGATTTACAGCATTAATTAATGAGAGAGACATTTTAGGAAGACTCAGCGGAGATGAATTTGCAATGATTGTTAGAAGATACTCAGATAAAAATACATTATTTAAGTATATTGAAAGCCTTAAGAATAGCTTTGGAGATAGCTTTTCATTGGAAAGCTATAAATTTAAATCCAGTGCAAGTTTTGGTGTATCTATTTTTCCAAAGGATGCAGAAGATGCCATTGAATTGCTTAAATTAGCAGATAAAGCTCTATATCGGGTAAAAGAAAAGGGGAAAAATGGTATAGAATTTTTTGATGATATAGGGTAAAAATGGCAGGGTAATTAAAGTATAAAGTTCAAAAAACAAATATCAAATAGGGAAAAGTGCTAGGAGTAAATGTACCTAATAAGTGGAGAGTTAAGAATTAAAAGTTAAGAGCCATATATATTTTAACTTTTAATTCGTTAACTCTTTTTTAGATAGATCGTTGACAAAAGTTAGAAGCTAGTGTAAATTAATATTGTCAACTTGATAATAAAAAGCAGTTAACAAATATCCTTGATATCAGATTCATATATCTGACTTCATAATGAAATATTTGCGACTATAAGTATACTTTGAAATCATAAGTTTATATTTTAAGTTGAATATCTGTAAATTCTAAGGGGGAAATATTTTGAAAACACATGATCTTGTAATGGTATCAGTATTTTCTGCTTTAACAGCCTTGGGAGCATTTATAAAAATACCAATACCTTACGTACCTTTTACACTTCAATTTCTATTTTGTGCTATGGCAGGTATAGTACTTGGACCTAAACTTGGAGCACTATCTCAAGCTCTATATGTACTTATTGGACTTATAGGAATTCCCGTTTTTACTGAAGGGGGAGGATTATACTACATATTTAAGCCAACTTTTGGATATTTAATAGGATTTATAATTGCTGCGTACATAATTGGAATGTTATCAAGAAAATTTGAAAATTTAACTTTTGTAAAGACATTATTATGTGTTTTAAGTGGATTATTTTTTGTATATTTATTTGGAGTCATGCATTTATACATAATTTATAATCTATATATTGGTGAAGCAAAAACCATTAATTGGGCTATATTTTATGGCTTTATTATCTGTGTAGGAGGCGATATTTTAGTAAGTATGGCAGCGTCCGCATTGTCACTAAAATTAAAGCCCATAGCAAAATTTGGACAAGAATAATATATTGATGGAGGGCTCTCAAATGACTAAAAGTATATACATAGTTGGAACAGATACAGATATAGGTAAGACATTAATTACGGCTTCAATAATATATATCTTACGGAAAAAAGGATATAATACCTGTTATTATAAAGCAGCACTAAGCGGTGCTGAAGTTCAGGGAGAAAATTTAATTCCAGGAGATACAAGGTTTGTCTGTGAACTTAGTGGAATCAAGGAAAAGTATGAGGATTTAACAGGTTATATTTATAAAACTGCTGTATCGCCTTTTTTAGCTTCAAAGATTGAAGACAATCCTATTGATATTGAGGTAATAAAAGAAAAATATGAGAAATTAAAAGGAAGATACGATTATATAATCTGTGAGGGAAGTGGTGGTATAATTTGTCCAATTACTACTTTAAAAGACAGGATTTATAATTTAGATGATCTGATAAAAGATATGAATATGGATGTAATTTTAGTTGCCAGTGCTGAACTGGGTACTATAAATCATACTGTTCTAACTGTTGAATATTTGAAAAATGCGAGTATAGATATAAAAGGCATAATAATCAATAAATATGAAAATAGCCAGTTATGTAATGACAATATTAATATGATAAAAGCTATGACTGGTATTGATATCTTAGGAGCTATGCCCGTTATTCAGGAAAAAGAAGATGGATTTTATGAAAAACTAAAGCAGTTATCTAAAGAAGTATTTGATGAGAGAAAAATAATCAGCTGCATGAAGTAATATTATATTGAAGTATTGATAGTAAAAATTAAGCAAATTTCACCTGACTAACTTGGCGTAAGTCTCCAACGCACTCTGTGAAAGTTGGAGTTCTACGCCAAATAAGCCATGCATTTGCAGCTGTAAAATTCAGATGGAGTAAAAGAATTCCCACTTGAATTAAGAACTTGCTTCAATGACTTCAATGGATAACAGGTTGTAAGCAAAAGGTTTTGTTCCAAATAAAAAATTTTGCTTATAGAAGGAGATAGACTAATGAATGAATTTCAGATTAAAGATTTAAAATACATATGGCATCCCTGTTCTCAAATGAAAGATTATGAGGAGCTTCCTCCTATAGTAATAGATAGAGGGAAAGGATGCTATTTATATGATGTAGAAGGGAATTCCTATCTAGATTGCATAAGTTCCTGGTGGACAAACATTTTTGGACATAGCAATGACAGGATAAATAGGGCAGTGAAGAAACAGCTGGAGGAAATTGAACATGTTATTTTTGCTCACTTTTCCAATAAACCTGCTGTTGAGCTGGCTGAAAGGTTAACAAGTATTGTACCAGAGGGATTAAAAAAGGTGTTTTTCTCAGATAATGGTTCTTCAGCAGTAGAAATAGCTTTAAAGATGAGTTTCCAATACCATCAGCAGACGGGTAAAACTAAGAAAGTAAGATTTGCAGCTTTAGAAGATGCTTATCACGGAGAAACTTTGGGGGCTCTGTCTGTAGGAGATTTGGATCTTTACAGCAATATATATAAGCCGCTGCTACTTAATACTTTAAGAGTTGAATCACCGGATTGCTATAGATGTAAATATGGTAGAAAAAGATCAAACTGCAATGCGGAATGTTTTGAAGCTATGGAAGAGGCTTTGGAAAAGCATCATGAAGAACTTAGTGCCATAATTGTTGAGCCTATGGTTCAAGGAGCAGCAGGTATGAAAATATATTCTCCTGTGTATTTAAAAAAGCTTAGAAAGGCCTGTGATTTTTATGATGTTCATCTTATTGCGGATGAAATAGCAGTGGGCTTTGGCAGAACAGGAGAAATGTTTGCCTGTAATCATGCAGATATAACTCCAGATATAATGTGTTTATCTAAAGGTATCAGTGCAGGATATATGCCAATGTCTGTAGTTATGACCAAAGAGAATATATATAATGCCTTCTATGATGAATTCTCAACTTTAAAGGCTTTTGTACATAGTCATACCTATGCTGGCAATGCCATGGCCTGTGCTATAGCCTGTGAGAGCCTTAATATATTTAAAGAAGAAAATATTATTGAAAATAATAAAATAAAGAGCAAGTTTATTGGAGAATTGACAGAAGAGAGGGCACGGAGTAATTCTTTTGTAGGAGATGTACGTCAGCTGGGAATGATTACTGCACTGGAACTTGTCAAAGATAAAAATACAAAGGAGAAATTTAACTGGAAACAGCGCATAGGCTATGAGATATATAAGATAGCCCTGAGAAAAGGACTCCTTTTAAGACCTATTGGAGATGTACTGTATTTTATGCCTCCCTATGTAATTGAGAAAAAAGATATGCAGTATATGGTAGATAAATGTTTTGAAAGTATTGATGAATACTTGGGGAAAAGGATGAAACACTTTTTTTAGTTGAAAGTTGAATACATGATGCTTGTTTCGTCTTTTCCCACAAGTTTGAATCAATAATCATATATATCTGAAAACTCTATTTTAATTCTCTGTATATTATAATCCTTATCCAATTCATTATGTTTTTTTACATTTTCCTTCTCTGGTAGAACTCCTACAGGAAGAGTTATTTTGAATTCACTGCCTTTATTTGGAGCACTTTCAACTTCAATGGTTCCTCTATGTAAAAGTACTAATTCACTTACCAGAGAAAGACCTATACCACTGCCTTCTCTATTTCTTGATAGGGATTTATCTACCTGAATAAATTTCTTAAATATGGAACATTGTTTATCTTTAGGAATACCTATACCGGTGTCCTTTATGGAAATAACAATACTTTCTCCTCTATCATGTAAATTGACTTCTATGTTGCCACCGCTGGGTGTAAATTTTATTGCATTGGATAATAGATTAAGAATAATTCTCTCCATTGCATCCAGATCAAAGGCCATGATCTTTTCTTCTACATCTGTATCAAAGACTATATCAATACCTTTAGATTCTACATAATCTACCACGGACATTACTATACTTTCTACTATGTATACTATATCTTTATTTTCAAAATGTGTAAAAAAATTACCTGAATCAATTTTACTTATATCTATAAGGTTGTCTATAATCCTAAGCAGTCTATAGCAATTCTGTTTCATTATTCCAGTGTATTTTTCTAATGCCGTATTTTTATCTTTGTTATTCTTTAATTCTATAAATTGAAGAGCACTGAAGATTAAATTAAGAGGAGTTTTAAGTTCATGAGAAATATTTGAGAAAAAGTTACTTCTCAGCTCGTCATAATATTTCAATTCCTTAATGAGTTTTTCATTTTTTTCATTTTGCTTGTGCTCAGTTATATCACGACCTATCAGCATCATGAATTTAGGATTTCCATCTTCATCAAATAAAGGTACTCTCAAAGTATCATAGATTTTATTTGCTCTATTCACAGTATCAGGAATGATCTCTTCATATCTATAGATATTTTCTGTATCCCAAGCCCTTTTATCATTTATATTAAATTTTGTAAGTAGATTTCTAGTATAGTCTGATAAATTATTTGATTTATGTGAATTAATATTCTTACAATTCTTTCTGTTTATACTTAATATTTTTAAAGCAGCATCATTTATTTCCAAAAAGTTGTTTCTAAAATCTTTTAGGTAAATTATATCTGGAGTAGAATTTATAAAAGTCCTTAAAAGATTTTCATTATCAGATAGTGATTTTTCTGCCAGTTTACGTCTATATATGCTAATAATTATTACAAAGGTTTCCATAATTATTATAAATATAATAATCATTATAGAAATTTTAATAATAATATTCTTATATAAGTAGTTATTTTTTATGGGTGCATTTAATATTACTGAATTCTTAGGTAAGGAATTTGTATCAATATTAAACTTTTTTAACTGTGGATAGTTAAATTCATATTTATGCGCATTATCTCGTGTAATATCTATATCAGAGGGCTTTTTACCATTTAATACTTTCAAAGTTAAATTTCCCACTTCAGTACCGTAGGTATCGGCGTAGGTTACCATACCACCTACGATATACTTGTTACTTTTTAGGCCTTCTCTGGAATATATGGGGACTTTGGCATCTTTAAAAAGTATATCTGAAGCTCCCTTATAAGAAATTGAATTATCATTATTATTGTCTTTAATACCAGGAGAAAAATAGATTATTGTATCCTTGGGAAGGTTATCAATTTGTGTTTTCAATTTGTATATATTATTTTCTTCAGAAAACAAAAATTTAACCTTATTTTTATAATGGGGTATTAAATCTTCTATAATTTTTCTATTGGCAATGCCATAGGTATCCTTATCTGTAATTACAAATATTTGCTTAGTTTGAGGATGAAGTTTTAAAGCCGCATCAAGAGTGCTTTTTATATCAGTATTTTTTGCTATTCCAGTAAATTGAGGATGCTGCTTTTGCAGGGAACTATCAAATTTAGATATTCCTGAAAATACAACTGGTGTATTTGGAAATAGATTTTCTCCGTAATCCATCATAAAATTGAAGGCAACATTATTTAAATCATCTATAGTAATTATGGCGTCGTATTTGATATTGGCATATTTTATTTTAAATAAATTATAAACTTCATCTAAAAATTCTTTTGAATTATGTTTACAGTCTAAATATTGAAAATCTATATGTATATTTTCTTTATTTTTTATAAAAACATCACTTATGGAAGATAACATAGAGTTTTGCCAAGATATAAGTTTATTTCCATCTGTTAACTGTATGTAGTTTTCACTAGATACTATAACTAGTATTTTTTTTTCATTCAGATCTTTTGAGTAAACAGGAATTTGTAACAGGTTAATAAACAGGATAAAGGTTACTAACAATATATAGATTTTCATATATTTAAAAATTTTCAATATTATATACCTCCGCTATAAATATAGAAGTTAAAATCTGTTTGTTTTTCTTAAAATTACACATAAATAATCAGATTTCTATAGTCAACTCACATATATTCTACATAAAATTTAAAAGTCCTCCTTTTTATGTTAGAAAGTGTAAGAAAATTTAATTATTTTAAAATAAATGCTTATTGAAGTAGAAGGATGGAGAAATCTAAAATGCCGAAGCGGCCATATGCCAAAGCGTTACTGGAAGTATATGACGGAGTTTAAGGATATATAGTTTTATGTTCAGCTAAAATTTTAGGATGAACTTTATGGTAAAATTAGATATAATATATATTGTTATACTGCATTTTTATAAACAGAGTTCTTAGTATCTGTATTTTTAGATACTTAGAAATCGTTATGCAGGGACGTAGCAGACATTATCTGCCACTTTGTAGTAGAGGGCTAGAATTTTAATTTTGTGCCAGTACTGTACAGAGAGCAATGACGTATTAGGTCTGGTAGTTATCGGATAAATTTTTGGGGGTGAAAAATAATGACCGATGCAGAACTAAAGGAATTAAATAGATCCATAATAAAATTATTATTTAAAATACATCGACCAGTTAAAGATTTGGAATTAGCAGATATAGAGTTAAAAAAGGAAAAGAATTTTACATCCTACATTGGTTATAGATTTTACTGTTATCATTTACAATCCTTTTATATAAGAAAGTTTAAAGAGACTGAATTCAGATATGCCATACCAGACAGCGTGAGCAAGTGTGGTAAGAGTTTTATTGGAAAAAATGGGAAATTTATGATCTATGCAGATGAATCACAATTATTGGAAATAAGTAAAATGTTTGAAGATTAACTACTTATCAATATCCCTGCTCCGGAGATTTAAATTTTTATTCAGCATTGTGGGAAAAGACGAAACAAGCATTAAAGTGTAAAGTTCAAAGAACAAATATCAAATAAGGATATTTTTCTTCCGCTACACTACAGAAAAGTTTTCAAGTTTTAGTTCGTCCTTTTCTCCTAACTTTCCACACTAAATAATAGAAGCTAACAGCAGCAATTCCTCATTATCATTATATATTTCATCAAACTGACTTATGGGAAGGGGATTTGTTCCTCTGCCTACTTCTATGGTAAAGCCCGGTCTTCCAAAATCCTGAATAAACCAATCCTTATAGCCTGAATAGGAAGTTATTCCAGTAGTTTCAGCAAGGTCATAGCCACTTACGTTTGAAAATTGATTACCTATGGCTAAAGATTCTGGTGGAGTAAGATTGGAAAATTGCCAGAATATAACTTCACCTTGACTGTGGTAAGCAAGAACAAGTCTAAAGTTGTGAGATCTTGTAAAGTTTACTACTGCCTTTGTTTCAGGTTCTGATTCTGGGGATGGGCCCGAGTATCTGGTAGGTCCCGGACCAAATACGCCATATTGTGCTTCGGCTTCCTTTGATAAATTCCACAGTGCATTGTAATTATGGTTTAGATCAACTCCGTGGTTGTTAGCCTGCCAGTTTGTTGAGAAATTTGTGCTGCCATTGTTCCATCTTATCAAGTCATTGTAATAGGGGTTAGTTCTCGATAAACCATTAAGGACTAAATCTATTCCGTCAGGATTTACCATGGGCATTATATATATGCTGCTTCTATTCCATATATCTCTTACGTCATATCCTCTTATATTTGTTCCATCCACATAGGCTTTGGAAAAGTTTTCTATAAATTTTGTGAGTACAGGAGTAGTAATCCATTCTAAGGAGTGATGAGATCCATTATAGAAAACCTGGTTTGGTCCTGTACCAAGTCTTACATAGTATAGCTGACGACCAAGAACACTTGTACCTGCACTTCCTATGGTTATAAAGGGATATCTGGCTTTTAAACCTCTAAGATCTCTTTCTAAAATGTCATAAGTGTAATCTATGTTTGTGTCAACTACATTAATTCCATAGGGTACTGTTATAGTAGTTCCAGGAGTTAAATTATTTGGATTTATACCTGGATTGGCAGCTATAATTTTATTTACCTGAGTATAATGATTCCTTGCTATATTATAGAGCGTATCTCCTGGTCTTATGGTATAAGTATCATATCCCAGTATAAATTTTTCAAGGACTCCATAAGTAACAGCACCTATAATACCATCTGGAGTGAGTCCATTATCTCTTTGAAAGGTCCTTACAGCTGACTTTGTTTGGCTTCCAAATATTCCGTCAATGGGGCCTGGGTCATATCCTATCTTTTTTAGTACCGCCTGTAGTTTCATTACTTCAGTTCCACGGGAACCTAATCTATATATAGGCATATTTTACCACCTTAACATTAATTATCACTATTATTTTATACTTTAGATATGAAATTGTTACAGAATATTTCAGATGAATTTAACCTGACTAACTTGGCGTAAGTCTCCCCCGCACGCTGTACAGCCCTCACACAAAATCGAAAAGAAGATTTTGGTTCTCTACTTGCACTCTGTGAAAGTGATTCGCACCAAATTAAAATTTGGGCTCTCTACTTTTCTTCAAGTGGGAGTTCAACGCCAAGTAAGCCATGCATTTGCAGTTCTAAAATTCAGATGAGGTAAAAGAATCCCCACCTGAATTAAGAACTTGCTTCAAATAAGAAAATTAATATAATATGCTGATAGCTGTAGAGTGTAATAGAAAATGGTATATAGATTATATAAAGAATATGGGTTAAAATATAGGTAATTAAGTTTATTTTGAACAAATATAAAAAACAGGAAATGCAAGAAGAGCTAAAAAATGTGATTAAAAATCCATTAAGAAATAAAAGGAGGGTTTAATTATGGGTAAAAGAGTGATAAACAAAATTGTAGATGGTAATGTAGGATATGATGGTGCAGGAGTGAAGCTTGTACGTGTTATAGCTAATAGAACTGTTAAGGAATTTGATCCATTTTTAATGTTGGATGTATTTGATTCTAAGGATCCTGAGGATTATGTTAAGGGCTTTCCATGGCACCCACATAGGGGAATTGAAACTGTAACTTATCTTATACAGGGAGAAATAGAACATGGTGACAATATAGGGAACAAGGGAACTATTGACAATGGCTGCTGTCAATGGATGACTGCAGGCAGCGGAATAATCCATCAGGAAATGCCAAAGCCTTCAGAGAGAATGTATGGTTTTCAGCTTTGGATCAATTTACCAAGGGAAAATAAGATGTGTACTCCAAAGTATAACGATATAAGAGCGAATATGATACCAACAATAAAGGAAGAAGGCTCTGTAACTGGAATAATATCAGGACATTATAAAGGCACTGCAGGAGCAATTCAGGGAGAATATGTAAAGGCTCAGATTTTCGATGTAAGTATGGAGAAAAATGCAAAGTGGTCTGTTGAAACTGAGGAGGATCTTACTGTATTTATATACATCTTTGAAGGTGAGGGGAGTTTTGATGATAAACAGCAGAATTATGTAAAGGAAAAGAATGCTGTCTTATTCAGCAGTGGTGAAAAATTGGAGGTTTATTCTGGAAACAGCAGTATGAGATTTGCTGTATTCATGGGAAAAGCTCTTAAGGAACCTGTGGCTTGGGGTGGTCCAATTGTTATGAATACACAAGAAGAACTTGACACTGCTTTTGAGGAGATTAAAAAGGGAACTTTTATAAAAAATATAGGTGAGAGTAGGTATAATCTGAATTTGTAGGATATTTTTTTCCCGTTGCACTACAGAAAAATTTAGAACTAATAGAAATAAACTTTATTAATTTATGAGTTTTTAAGCTTTTTTCGCAGCACAGCGGAGAAAAAGCAACAATAACTATTAATTCTTAATTTTTAACTCTTAACTGGTTTTTAACTTTCCACTATCAACTATCAACTATCAACTGAGAAAAGGATTGTTTCGTCCTTTTCTCCTGTTTACACTAAAAATGCATAATAATTTAATCCTAATTCTCAAAAATACCGCTAAGTTCAATATTTTGAATCGCATTAAGTATCTTTTCTTGATTTTGTACAAGGGCAAAACGTACAAAGCCTTCTCCGTACGCTCCAAAGCTGCTGCCAGGAACTACTATAACTCCTGTTTTATCCATAAGATCAAAGGTGAATTTCAAAGAAGATTTATATTTTGGAGGAATAGCTGCCCATAGGAACATACTGCCTCCAGTGTTGTCAATATGCCATCCAATTTTGTTAAGACCTTTTATGAGAATATCTCTTCTTTTTTTGTAGGTATTTTTTACTGATTGTACACAATCCCTTGGACCCTCTAAAGCTGCAATGGCGGCCTTTTGAAAGGGAAGGAACATTCCGTAGTCTACATGGGATTTTAACATTTTTAGCTGCTTTATAATATCCCTATTTCCTACAGCAAATGCAATTCTGCAGCCAGGTATGCTGTAAGTCTTTGATAGAGAATTGAATTCAATTCCAATATCCTTAGCACCGGGGATAGATAAGAAACTTCCACCTTCTGTATGGTCAAATACCAGTTCGCTATAGGCATTGTCGTGGAGTACAGCTATATTATATTTCTTTGCAAATTCCACAAGTTTTATATAAAAAGCTCTGGGAGCAGTAGAAGCAGTTGGATTGTTAGGATAGGATACTATCATTAATTTTGCTTTTTTAGCTACCTCTTTATCTATGGAATTAAAGTCAATGAGATAATTATTTTCTTTTAGCAGAGGCATTTTAACTATTTCTGCACCAGCAAGATAAGGACCAACACTAAAAATAGGATAACCAGGATCCGGGGTCAGTACTATGTCACCTTTGTCCACAAGGCACAGAGACAATTCAGCAAAACCACTTTGAGAACCTATAAGGGATATTATTTCATCTTGCTTTAGCTTTACTCCATAGCGTTTATTGTACCATTTCTTAACTGAAGTTTTTAATTCTTCCGTATCATTTATGGAATATATGTAGTTTTCAGGTTTACTGGATTCTTCTACTATTGTATTTATTATATGATGAGCTGGCGGGATATCCGGAGTACCAACGCTAAAATCAATTACTTCTCGTCCTTCAGCTATAAGTTTATTTTTTCTTTCTAGAAGCTGAGAAAATATAGCTGAGGTAAGTTGTTCCATTTTTTTAGAAAAAATCATTATATACCTCCACAAGTTTATTTTTTATATATTCATTACTACAAATTCATTTGTGCATAATAAATCCACAACAAAGAAGGTTAATTGATATTACTATGAATTATAAATAAATTACATAGGATATTACTATCATAAATTACAATATATGTAATTACATGCTGGATTTTATTGATAAGTTTATTATATAATCTTTATCAATAAATGTTAAGCTGAGAATTAATGAATATCTTCAGTTAGAACTTATCTTCTCAATAATCCTCGATTTTCCTTTTAAAATAGGGATATGTCTCAAAGGAAATAAATTATTCATTGGACTTGTAAATGACTTCATTTAGTTATGAAAAATTAGATTTTAACGTCTGGTCTTATATAGTAGAATCTATAATAACTAAAAAGACGTTTCACAATGCATGCATATGTATACATTGTGAAACAGCACTTTTATTCTTATTATCAATTTGAAAATAGCCTGTTCCAGGTATTTATGCCTACAATTCCATCTGCAAGCAATTCATTATTTCTTTGAAAAGCTATAACCGCCTCAAAGGTGTATTTCCCAAAGTATCCATCAGCTCCCCATTTACCTAAATTGTAGTTCTTATATATGAGCTTTTTCTGAAAAAGTCTTACATTTTCATCAATAAGTTTTGGATTCATCTTCATAAGGTATCCAGGATAGGGAATAGGTTGAATTTGGCTGTTAGCTGCATTTTGTGAAGATTTTTTGACAGCCAAATCAGTTTTCATATTTTTTAGAGGAAAGTTTCTACCGGGACAATCGGTTAGATTTAATTCACTATGGCCGTATATTTTATCTATATTATATTTTTTTATTAAAAAAGCTGTAAGTTCTAAAAGTGCACTGTACTGCTTGTTTTCCATGGATTCATTGTTGAAATTTCCTTCACTGCATATACTGATAGATGTGCTGTTATAATTTATACAATGGGCACCCATGCTAGTTTCTGGTCTTCCTGAATATATGCTGCCATCTTTTCTTACTAAGTAGTGATATCCACAACCTGCCCAGCCCTTTTCAAGATGCCAATGGTGGATGTCCTGTATACTGCAATGTTTTGCAGCAGCATGATGAATCAATATGGATTTAGGATTATTAGCGTAGAGAGAGAGATTTTTAAATTTTAAATTCCCATTTAATATATTCAAATTGAGGGCCTCCTTATAGAAAATTATTTTCACTAGACTGTTTACTGAATTAAAGCTAAGGTTTAAATACAACAGCCCTGCATTGAAGCAGGGCTATAAGTTAGGCTAATTATTAATTTACATCAAAATCTGTAGAAGATGTGGTTATTATCTTGGCATCTTTTTTACCTGTTAATTCTCCAGTCTTAGTAGAAAATACTTTCTTCTGAATTATTAAATCCATAAGAGTATTTACTTCTTCTTCTGTTACAGAAGCTTGTCCATTTTCATCTTGTTTTACATTGTCAACGGACAGTGAAAAGTATTTTCCTTCCTCTTCAGTAATAAATCTTAAAGTAAGTCTGTGAGCCATTGCAATTCCTCCTTTTTAATAACATTTTTTATATTACTCATTAGTAAGTAAACTGTTGTCCACTTTTTGTACTGTTGATACTGGGTAGTTAAGGATATTGCCTATAGCTGAAGCTACATCGTATATATCCTGATCTAAAGCTATAGTTGTTATAGCCCCAAGATTTAATTTTTTGCTGGTGTCTTTTCCATTTTCGTCTTTACCAGTATTCAATACGATAACTAGCGAAGAAGAAATTTTAGTTAATGCTGCTGCCATATTATCACCTCCTTTCTGTGCTTCTGACTATATATATGACATAGAAAAATTTATTACAGGATAATTTGAAAAATTTTTTAGAAAAGCAAAAGAATCTTCTCTAATTTTTTCATTAGAAAAGATTCTTTTTAATAAATTATTTTAAAAAATTACATCGCTCTGCCAGGAACTATAGCATCTATTACTCCAATAACTAAAGCTGCCAATATAGCACCTATTATTGATGCACGCATATTTGGAACTAAAAACTGTGTCAAATATATTATTACAGCAGATATAATAAAACCCTTTAGACCTTTACCAAAAGGTGATGCATCTACACCCATAAAGGATTCTACTAAATAATCAACCACAACTATTATAACGGCAGCTAGTAAGAATGACCATAATCCTCTAATGGAAAAACCAGGTGTTAAGAAAGATGTTACAGCCAACACAATTGCAACAAATACTAATCTCCATAACCAATGAATTATACCACTACCATTTGAATGTCTTTCATTTCCATTCCCATTTCCATTTCTATGTTCTTCATTATGTGCCATGAATAATACCTCCTTCTAAAGTTATTACAAAATTTTATTTGATTTCATAAGCACTTAAGTAAAAGTTTTTATGAACATGTATCTAGTATGCTCAGTTTAATAAAAAATATTAATTTTATATTTTTATCTGCAAATAAGGTATGAAGATTAAATAAATTTATTAGAGAAATAAATATAGGTTTATATTGTTGTTATTATTAATAAAAAAATGTTAAATAAATATTAATTTTATATATAATTAATATATTGTTAATACTATTTAAAATTTATAATTGTATAATAGAAAATACATATATTACATAAAAATTCCATTGATAGATAAAAATTTTGATTTTTTAGTATTTTATAGTACATATTTACGAGGAGAGGAATATAAAGATGAAAAAAATATCATTTATTAAACAGTATTTAAGACATCCTAAAAGTGTAGGAGCAATATTACCCAGCTCTAAATATCTAGCAAATAAGATGGTAGAGGGAATAGATTTCAAAAATGCCAGCTGTATTATTGAATATGGTCCCGGAACTGGAGTGTTTACTGAAAAATTACTTTCAAGAAGAAGAGATAATACTATTATTTTATTAATGGAATTAAACGATAAATTTTATAATATGCTTAAAGCTAAATTTAAAAATAAAGAAAATTTATTTGTTATAAATGATTCTTCTGAGAATATTGATATTTATCTTAATAAATATAATATTAAATCTGTAGATTACATAGTATCAGGATTACCTTTTGCCAGTTTACCAGAAAAAATATCCAGAAATATACTTAATAAGACTAGGGAAGTATTAAAAGAAGATGGAAATTTTATTACTTTTCAATATACTTTATTTAAAAAGGAGTTCATAAAACAATATTTCAAACAAATTAATATAAAGAGAGAACTTAGAAATATACCACCGGCTTATGTATTTAATTGTATTAATTGTAAATAATTTAAACAAATTTTGTTTTGTCTGCTTGCACTCTGTACAGTCCTCGCACCAAATTAAAATTTGGGCTCTCTGCTTGCACGCTGTGAAAGCGATTCACACAAAATCAAAAAAAGATTTTGGTTCTCTGTTTTTCTTCAAGTGGAAGCTCAACGCCAAATAAGCCGTGCATTTGCAGTTCTAAAATTCAGATGGGATAAAAGAATCCCTACCTGATTAAGATCTTGCTTCAATTATATTTATTAACATAAGATTATTTACAATATTTTGGCAAAATAGATGAAACAAAATTTTAAAATATCCTTGACTTTTATAAACGTTTACATTATAATAAAATCAATAAGAAGTTAAAACTTCTTAGGGCAATACTGGTTCATGAATTAAAAGTCTTATAATAATTAATAATGTGTTAATGAGAATTATGTGATAGTGTTTTGTGAAGTTGTAAATTTTTTAGCGGTTTGTCAAATTAAAAGTCTGCCTGTAAATTAAATTTTAAATTGCTATGTTTATTTGAAAAAGTACATTAGACAAAAGAATTAAATTTTATAATGAATAAACATTATAAAATAATCTAAAAGGGTGATAAGTATTCAAAGAAAAATAATAGATTTTCATGAAGTAGTAGTTGCTTAACTGCCAATTAGTTTATTGAAGATAACTAATTGGCAGTTTTGATTTTTTGAAAATATTAAAATTTACATTCCATAGAGTGATTATTTATATAATTTTTAATAATTTATGGATTAATCTCTTAGTTTATTATATTTATATGTTGAAAAATAACATATATTGTAATAACATAAGTATATAACTATTTTAGAGGGGGAGAAATGACCATGAATAAAATAAGAAAGGCAGTAATACCGGCAGCAGGACTTGGAACAAGATTTTTGCCAGCTACAAAGGCACAGCCAAAGGAGATGCTTCCAATAGTAGATAAGCCTACTATACAGTACATAATAGAAGAGGCTGTAGCTTCAGGTATAGAAGAAATACTTGTAATTACAGGAAGAAATAAAAGATCTATAGAAGATCATTTTGATAAATCTGTAGAGCTTGAATTAGAGCTGGAAACTCATAATAAGCTGGAGCTATTAGCACAGGTAAAAGAAATAACTAATTTAGCAAATGTTCATTTCATAAGACAAAAAGAGCCTAAAGGACTTGGTCATGCTATCCATTGTGCAAAGAGTTTTGTAGGGGATGAACCCTTTGCAGTAATGCTTGGAGATGATGTGGTAGATGCAAAGGTACCATGTTTAAAACAACTTATAAATTGCTTTAATGAATATAAAACATCAATCCTTGGAGTACAGCAGGTAGAAAAGGATCAGGTGTCAAAGTACGGAATAGTAAAAAATTTAAATATAGAAAAAGGTGTTTACAAAGTAAAGGATTTAGTAGAAAAACCGGCAATAGAAGAAGCACCATCAAATATAGCTATCCTTGGAAGATATATATTAATGCCTGATATATTTGAAGTTTTAGAAAGAACTAAACCGGGAAAAGGCGATGAGATACAGCTTACAGATGCGCTTAAGAATCTTTTGGGAAACCAGGCTATATATGCTTATGAATTCCAGGGAAGAAGATATGATGTAGGAGATAAATTCGGATATTTACAGGCCACTGTAGAAATGGCATTAAAGAGAGAGGACTTAAGAGAACCTTTTATGAGATATCTAATTGATCTATCAGATAAAGAAGGCTGGAGAAAAGATAAGAAGAGTAAAGAATATGCCGAAATTGCAGCTGGTAAGGTAGAAGTAAAAAAATAATGTAGTTCACCTTCAGAGTAAAAGGCCTTTATTTCATTATATAATTTTTCCTTTAAATGTGCTATGGTATATGATTGGAATAAAAAACAATGAAGATCTTTTGGAAAGTGAAGGTATACTTTCTGGATTTAGGCTTGCTCATTTATTGAGGAAGCCTATTATTGATGGGAATTTTGATTTAAAGCACCCGCAGAAAATACATAAATTTATTTTTCAAGATGAATTTTATCTCATAAGCATAGAAATATTTATAAGGAAAAGCTATAATTGTTTATAAATATATAAATTTCAATTAGTATAATTTAGTTAAAGATGGTGGAATAATTGATTAGCAAATTTAGTTTAATAATTAAAATTATTTTTATAGCTGTTGTATATCTTATACTTTTCTTTTCCCTTCGTATAATGTTTAAGGATACAAGGAAGAGTAATAAAGAGCAGCAGAAGGCATACAATGGACCGGACTTTGATGAAGAAGATACTATAGTTTCTCACAGAGAGGACACTATAATTAGTGATAGAGAAAAAAATACTGGAATTTTTTATAAAGATTATAGTGAAGCAGATAATAATCGTTATAATAATTCTACAGAAGAACAGGAAGAAGCGGTATATTCTCCTTTAATTGACAAGTTAATTGGGATATGTGAGTATGTAGAGGGAATTTACATAAAGCAGCTTAAGAAAAAGAAAATTATTTCAGATACTAAAAATATAAATAGGGAAAAGAGAAAATATTATAATAGAATAATATATTCACCTATTAATGGTAAAATTTATAATTCTTATTACAATTATGTGTTTATGAATTTGCTTTTAGTATTGGTAATTACTCTGATTTTTACAGTGCTTTTTACTTCAGAACTTAAATTTCCCTTTAAGCTTTTAAGTATAATACCTGCAGCAGTATTTTTTCTCTACCTATGTAAACTTTATAATTATCTTTCACCTTTTATTTCCCGTATAAAAGTTCTTAGAAGACATCTTATATACATAAATAAGGAAAATTTCAAGGATCCAGTGATTTCACCGGTAGAGGGTATTATATCCTCCTTGAAAGAAGATGAGAATAGCATAGAGATAAAAACAGCTTTTGGAATCAGACTGTTTATATCCATGAAATATATAAAATCCATTGAAATGCTTGTAAAAGAAGGAGACAAAATAACTTTAGGTGAGGAATTATTTAAATTTACTGTAGAAGGAGAAACAAATCCTGTAATGTTTTTCTATATAGGAAGCAATAGAAGCTACAAGATAAAAAGTATAAAACAGATGAACTTTGAAATCATTCAACAGAATGATGCACTTTTTTTGGCGGAGTGCAGTATTTATGAAGCTTCTCCCATATTAAGGGATGGAGAGGTTATTTCACTTAGCTCTTATGTCTATGGAGATAATGAATACAGCAGTAAAATAGTAACTGTGAATGGTACTAATGGTCAAGCACTTATGGAAAATTCAAATGCTATGGGTAAAGAGGAGAGATTTTTAGTGGTAGGTAGTAAGGATGGAACTGTGTCATTAAAATCTCTTAAGAATACTGCATATGTTGGAGTTAATTTAAGTGAAAAAGGTAAGCTTTCAGCTAACAGCTTTGAAATAAATAATGCTGAAAAGTTTATTTTTATATGGCAGGAGCAGGGGGCTTATGTCATAATAGCTTTAGCAAATAATAAGGTAGTTAGTGCGGATATTAATGCTGAGGGAACACTAATGGCAAATCATGATTATATTGGTGCTGCGGAAAGATTTTATATATGGAAACACTAATTGGCAGTGTGATTTTTTTAATAATTTTATTAATGAACTTTCAAAATATAAATATAACTAATAATTTAAAAGTACTATTAAAATAATTTGTTATATTTATAATTAAACAAGCTAAAATCTACTATTGTTAACAGTAGTAGATTTTAGCTTGTTAGTTCTTTGAACTTTGATATTTTAAATTTCCACTGTTTTACTCTGTGAAACTTCACTTAATGACAATTCTACATTGGATTTACTAGTATAATGTTTTTCGTAGGATCTATAGCATTTAGGAGAAACAAATTTAATTCTCTCATTGAGAATTAATACCAGTATTGAATTTATAGTATTTAAGGATTTAGCAGTAAAGGGGTTAAAATATCCCCAAAAGGCCAGTGTTCCCAGGGCTATATTATACAATTTAGAAAAGGTTATAGTCTGTTTGATCATTCCGTAAGATCTTTTAGATAGTGTTATAAAATCCCCAAGGCTTTCTACATTATCATCAAGTACAATACAATCTGAATGAAGTTTTACTTTATTGCAGGCAGAATTACAAAAGGATACACTTATATCAGCTGCTTTCATTGCTTTAGAGTCGTTTATACCGTCTCCCACCATCATTAAAGTTCTTCTTTTCTTCATGGAATTTATAACTGTTTCTTTGTCTAAATCGGTACATTCACTGTAGATGTTATTTATTCCTAGTAATTTAGCAGTACTATTGGCTTTTTCCTCTAAATCTCCTGTTAGAAGTGATATATCTTTAATTCCTGAAGCATTTAACATCTCAATCAATTCTTTAGATCCATCTCGTATAACATCCTTTAAAGCTAAAAGAGCACAAAGTTTTCCATCAATACTTACTAATATAGGAGTGCAAAGATTTTTTTCAAAATTATAATAGTCTGTTTCAGCTATTCTTGTGTTTATATTATTGGATTGCATAAGCTTTATGCTTCCTATGAGTATTTTATGATTTTTAAAGTTTGCTTCAACTCCAGTGGTGGGTATAAAGGCAGCGTTATTTATCTTGCTGATATCATAATTTTTAGCCTCACGCTTTAGGGTTACAGCAATGGGATGATAATTATCAAGTTCACAGGCTGCACATATATTTATTATCTCATCCCTTGAATAGAAGTCGCTATAGAGTTTTACATCTTTTATGCTCATTATTCCCTCTGTTAAAGTACCAGTTTTATCAAAGGCTATACTATTTACATTTATTAGTTTTTCTAAAGAATTTGGATTTTTATAGTATATTTTATGCCTATGTAAAAGTGAAAAATAATTTCTCATGCCACTGATAAGAGCAGTACTAGAGGCTTCAGGACATAAAACTAAAAGTATTGACATAGCATTTAAAAGGCTTCCAGTAAATAAGTAGTTAAAAGCGGCTATACCCATAGCCACAGGGGAAGCATTATTTTGATAACCTATAAGCCTTTTATTTATATACATATTTTCAAATATGGATTCAGCTTTAACAGAAGGCCTTGGAATTTCCAAGACTTTAGCCTTTATGTTCCCTGAAAGCAAAGTCATTCCTTCATAGGCAGTATTTCCACTTTTTAGTTGACTTACTATTGGCTGACCACTGTAATATAAATTGTTAATAAGGCAGGAGCCTTCTTCAATAACTATTTTTGCGGGAACTATTTCACCTTTATGTACAGCTATTGTACTACCAATATTTAAAGACTCTGCTGGTATTAAAATTTCACTGTTATCCTCTCTAATGAGCCAGCTCATATCGGAATTTTTTCTTGTACTTTGATCTAATTGTCTCATACAATTTACTTCAGCAGACAATTTTATGTATTCACTTAAGTATTTTAGAAACAATAAAAGTATGCCTTCTGAACTTTCACGCATAATTATGAGAGCTAGCGCAGATAATTTCAATAATATATCCGCATCTGTGGGAATATGTTTTGTAAATCTTTTATAAAAGCTTTTTAAAATAGGATATCCTCCTACAATAGTAACTATAGAGGCTGCCTCTAATACCTTAAGATTAGTATGCAATGAAAAATTACCCTGGAAAATCTGTTTTATTTTAAAAGTGATGTAGACAATTCCAGAGGCAATAAGTTTTAATTTTACTTTATCTCTTCTTTCAACTGTTTCAAAATATCTGTTATAATTTTTTAAATCTCTTCTGCCATTTTGTATTATGGAAGAAAGAGCATTCTTTATATTGTCTTTTATAATTTTATAATCTGATTTCTTTTCATCATATATAACAAGTATTGTAGAAGCATGTATATTTATTTTGTTGTATTTTACTCCATAGAGATTATCAATATAGATACCTATGTATTTAGCAAGAGATTTGTCTTTATAAATGCTTTTAGTTTTAAATCTTACACGCCCAGGTAAAACATGTAACTCATGCAAAATTATCACCGCCTGCGATTTTAGAATTCTCATTATTCATCTTCAGATGTATTTTCAATATTTGAGGTGTGGTTTTTTCTGGAATTTTTAAGAGCTTCCTCACTGACTCCACTGCAAAAGCCGCTAACTTCATCTTTTATATCTACAGTTTTACTTAAAATATTTACAGCAGCGGATTTAAGATGTTTTTTGTTTTTTGATAGAATTTTACATACTATTATTCCTGCTGCTGTTCCTAAAAGGAATTTATTAATATTTCTGTTCATATATGTGCCTCCATATTAAAGTACTTTAAAATTAGATTCAATTTAATTATTGACTAATTTTCATATTCTAATAACAAGAAGGTTGAATTTTACATATAAACCTTATTTTAAATTCGATACATACAACAAACTCCTCAGGTAATACTAATTATGAAATCATACTATTTAAATATCATACGTCTAAAAACTTTTTTGTATATATTTTTGTTACCGCTATTTTCACTGGCCTGAAAAAAATAATCACTTATACCTTTAAGGTAGGAGGCCCAAGATTCAATGTATTCCTTTTCGCAGTCTGGGTTTGAGTTTATATCCTCTAAAGTGAGTTTTATACAGTCTCTTATGGTGTTTTCTGCACCATCTAATTTTTCTTCTACCATTTTAAAATTTTCTGTTTTAGCAGAAAAATTTTCCTCTAGAACTTTAATTTTCATAGGCAGCTCCTTTTATTTAATAGATTTTTAGTGTTGCTCTGCAGCATTAACTTTTCTCTTTTTGCTTTTATATTGTGCTTCTGCAAAAATGTCTTCGGTATTTTCCTTTATATCGTATACCCCTTCTATTGCCTTATCAGCTACAGTATAAATTCCAGTCAAGGTTCCTACTGCTAATTTTCTAAGAGGGCTTCCTATTAAAGATTTTAAGGAATGACTTCTTCTAGAGTGATCGCGTCTTCCATCCTCTGAATTAAAATCTGTATTATCCAGTTTTTCAAGTATGCTTCCAATATTTTTGTTGATATTTTCAAAGTCTGAATGCATGGTCTTTATACTTTCTTCCATATTGACTTTAATACTTTCCAGTGATTTTATTTCCCTATTTAAGTTCTCATATTTTTCTTCAAGGGATCTTAAGCTGTCTTCGTATTGAGATGCATTTTTTATTGTGCTATTTTCTTCTATTGTATTTTTATTAGTAATATTTTTATCCTGTTTGTTTTCATTAAAGGTATCCATATATATCCTCCATTTAAGTATAATTAAAATTTAACCTGACTAACTTGGCGTAAGTCTCCCACGCACTCTGTACAGCCCTCGCACCAAATTAAAATTTGGGATCTCTGCTTGCACTCTGTACAGCGAATCACACCAAATACAAAATAAATTTTGTTTTGTCTGCTTGCACTCTGTGAAAGCGATTCACACAAAATCAAAAAGAAGATTTTGGTTCTCTGCTTTTCTTCAAGTAGGAGTTCAACGCCAAGTAAGCAATGCATTTGCAGTTCTAAAATTCAGATAGGGTAAAAGAATTCCCACCTGAATTAAGAACTTGCTTCAATAGTATTAGAAAATAGTATTTACCGTAAATGTAAATTTAATACATAGAATCAAAAAATAATATTTAATTACAATAAGAATATTTTTTATAAATTTTGATAAGCTAAAAGGAAATACTTAAGTGGGATATATTATTTTAAAATTAAAAGGATGATGAGGATGAGTCAAAGCACTGCGGTTAGAATTGACTATAAAAACAAAGTGAGAAGGAGAGAGAATAGACTCTATAAAAGGATAAGAGTACCGCTAACTTATATCTATAAAAACAGACAAAATGCTCAGCAGATAGAAATATTATTGAGCAGAAAACATGGAATTCAGCTTGTAAGGGCAAATCCAATAAATTCAAAAGTACTGGTGGTTTATGATGAGTGGATAATGGATGAAGATAGTATAATAAATTTATTGAAAAGGATTGTAGAAGAATTAAAATTAAAAAAAGATAAATTTAATAGGAAATCAACTGATAATTACAATGAAGAAGTAGCTCTTGCCATAGCACCAGAATTTCAGGATGATGAAGATGACAAGCACAGATGGTATGCTATGGATATGAAAAATATAAAAATTCTTTTAAAGACAGATTATGAAAGGGGAATATCCGATAAATCTGCAAAATCAAGACTCAGAAGTTATGGATTCAATGTTATTTCAGAAAAAAAGAAGGAGTCTCTATTTAAAAGATTTATAAGCGACTTAAATGATACCTCTGTTAAGCTTCTATTGGGAGTAGGTACAATTTCATTTTTTCTGGGTCAGATCATAGATGGAGCGGTAATATTTGGTATGGTATTTTTAGAAACTTTAATTGGAATGGCACATCAGAACAAAGCGGAAAAATCCATAGGTTCTCTAAAAAATATGATTGTACATAGAGCTTCAGTTATTAGAAATGGAAGTGAAATGCAGGTTGAAACAAAAAAATTAGTCCCTGGAGATATTATATGTCTAGAAGCTGGAGATAAAGTTCCGGCAGATGCCAGAATAATTAAGTGTAATTTTTTGAGAGTAAACGAAGCTTCTCTTACTGGAGAATCGGCAGCAATATCTAAAGGAATAGGTATTTGTGAGAAAAATACGGAGCTGGGAAGCAGAAATAACATGTTGTATATGGGAACAAATATAGTTTCAGGAAATGCTGTTGCAGTAATTGTAGAAACTGGAATGAAAACAGAAATAGGAAATATTGCTGCTATGCTGCAAAGTATAGGAATAGATGAAAGTCCCATGCAGATAAAGATGAAAAATTTTACTCGAAAATTAACTAAAATATGTATCATAGTCTGTATTGGGGCAAGTGCAATGGGGCTTTTATTAGGGAGAAGTTTAGCTCAGATTTTAAATTTATCTGTTAGTTTAGCTGTAGGTGCTCTGCCGGAAAGTCTGCCAGCTCTAGTTACTATTGCTATGGGATTAAGTGTTCAAAGACTTTCAATTAAAAATACAGTAGTGAGAAAAATGAATGCAGTAGAGGCTTTGGGGTCTGCCAATGTAATATGCTGTGATAAAACTGGAACTCTTACATTAAATGAAATGACTATAAAAAAGATGTACTGTGATAAAGCCTTATATAAAATGACAGGTATAGGATATGAGCCAAAGGGAGAAATAGAACTTCTAGAAGGAGAACCCAATAAAAATGTTTCTAGAGATGAATTGCTAAGAGCAGGAATACTATGCAGTAATACAAAACTTGTACAAAGGGACAATCAATGGCAGGTTCAAGGCGATCCTACGGAGGGAGCTCTTTTAACAGCTGCTGAAAAATGCAATATTAAAGAGGAGATTGTGAAAAGTGAATTTGAAAGAATAAGGGAAATTCCCTTTGACAGCTGCAGACGATATATGACGGTTGTAGTTAAAAATAAAAGTCAAATAAAAGCCTACTGTAAAGGTGCCTTTAGCAAAATCATGGATAAATGCAGTATGATATATGAAGATGGAGAAATGAGATTATTTACAAAAGCTGACAGAGAAAAGCTGTCATCAATTCAAAAGGATATGACTGGAGAAGGTTTAAGAGTACTTTCCTTTGCATATAAAAATTTAAAAAGCGAAAGAGATGATATCAATGGCAATTTTACCTTTATGGGCTTAGTTGCCATGGAGGATTCTCCTAGACTTGAAGTAAAAAATTCTATAGAAAAATGCCATAAGGCAGGTATAAAAGTTGTGATGATAACTGGAGATAATAAGGATACAGCTTCTTCAATAGGAGAACAGCTTGGACTATTAAATGGAGGATTGGTTATTACTGGAAATGAACTTGAAGATATGAGTGATAAAGAACTGGATTCTAAGGTTGGGAATATAGAAATATTTGCAAGAACATCTCCGGAGCAGAAATTTAGAATTGTAAAATCCTTTAAAAGATGCGGCTATGTGGTGGCCATGACAGGAGATGGAGTAAATGATGCGCCTGCCATAAAGGAGGCCAACATAGGCATTGCTATGGGCAATAATGGAAGCGATGTGGCAAAGGATGTGGCAGATATAACTTTAATAGATGATAATTTTTCTAGTATAGTAAGGGCAATTGAAGAGGGAAGAGCAGTATCCAATAATGTTAGAAATACTACTAGATATCTTCTAGCAGGCAGTGTGGGAGAATTAATAGCCATAGGCGTTTGCTCATTTACAGGAGGAATACTTCCCTTAATAGCAATTCAGGTACTTTGGACCAATATAGTCTCTGAAAGTATACTTGGAGTCTCTCTTGCCATTGAAGCAGCTACTGGAGAGGAAATGAAATGTCCTCCTGCTAAAAAGAGTACAGAGCTCATTGACAGAAATTTAAGTTCAAAAATTATAAAAAGGGGTATGGGAATAGGTGTTACCAGTGTAGCACTTTTCAAAGGATATAATATGCTTGGACTGGGAGTTCAAAAGGCAAGAACTATGGCTTTCAGCAATTTGATTTTGACCCAGGTGGTAAATGTATATGATTGTAAAAATAATAAAAAGATAACGGATAATATATATATGACCTATGCTACAGCTAGCTCTGTAGCATTACTTGGAGCTATAATATATGTGCCATTTTTTGCTTCTATTTTTAAAACAGTGCCTCTTGGAATTGTGGATGCAGGAATACTGGCAACTTCTGTTTCAGCCAGTAGAATTTGATAGGTTATTAGGCATATTCAAATAAATAACTAGTCAGTATGCTAGCCTATTTTGAATCCTACTACGTCAGTAGAACCCTCAGATAGCCCACTATCCTCGAAACCTACTTCCTTGTTAGATTAAAGCAAGTTCTTAATTCAGGTGGGGATTCTTTTACCCCATCTGAATTTTAGAACTGCAAATGCATGGCTTACTTGGCGTCGAACTCCCACTTGAAGAACTGGGAGACTTACGCCAAGTTAGTCAGGTGAAAAATATTCGTCCCATCTTTGACTTACTATTTATTTTCACATGCCTTAATTGAATAAATGTTCTTAGTTTTGATCAGCATGCAATAAAGATAAGGTGTATTTCAAAGAAAATAGATATTAATTAAATTTTAATATTATAATAACTAAAAGACTGTATAACAATTTATATATATGGATTGTTATACAGTCTTTATTTAGCTAAAAAGCATCTACTATATATGTAGATAAAGAATGATTAAAATATAGAATTTACTGCAATATGCAGATTATTCTTTTATAAGTACCTTTTGAATTTCAGCTATATATAATGTATGATAGTCTTTATCAGGATACCATTTTTCATCTAAATCAGTTTCAACGAAGAATTCAGGTTTAAATTCTTGAGCATATAATTTTTTGCATATAACTACCAGATTAGCTTCTTCAAAATATGGTGTAGCATCTGAATGTTCAACAGTTAAATTGGATTTTGTCACCTTGTCTTCATCTCTTCCGGATACAGTTCCAAGATAAGTAAGCTTATCTTTAAAACTTTTGTCTAGAAAGGATAGAGAAAAAGTACTGGAGTTATCTACAAATTCTTTAGTATAACGTTGAGGTCTTAGAACTATGTGAGCTACATTTTTGCCCCACATAACACCAAAACCACCCCAGGATGCAGTCATGGTATTTACTTTGTTATCCTTTTGTGCAGTAATAAGAGTCCAATCCTTACCTATAATTTGAAAGGTATTTTTGTTTAATTCTTCAGGTTTAATTTCTACAAATTTACTCATTATAAAAACCTCCTTTATATTTCAAGTTTTATATTTAGATGTTAAATTAAGTTTTTTAGGCTATATGAAAATATTAACACAAAAACACTGATAAAATCTAGTATCTATTATAATAATATATAATACCAATGTGAATAATATATTTTTTCTGTAATCTATCTATATAATAAGCTCAAAGCTTCTTAGTATAAATATAAAGAAGGTAAGGGTAAAGGCGGATAATAAAGTTGTCATTACAATAATACTGGAGGTTAAAATTCCATCATTGTTCATATTCTTTGCCATAATGTAGCAGCTTACTGTAGTTGGAGAACCAAGCATAATAATTAGAGCAACAAGTTTTTGATCTCTAAAGCCTAAATACACCGCTATAGGCAGAAATATAGCAGCTTGAAGCTCCAGTTTCAGGCAGGAAGCCACTAGAGTAGGCTTTATTTTTGCCAGGGCCTTTCTTCCTTGAAAGCCAGCTCCAATGGTAACCAGTGCCAAAGGGGATGCCATCACTGAAAAGCTTTTTAAGGTTTTATCAATCATTGGAGGAAAGTTAATACTTAACAAGGATATTAACATACCCAGTAAAATTCCAATAATGATTGGATTCTTTATAATATTTATAAAGGCATTTTTTATGTTAGCATTTCCCTCAGTAGAATTTTTACCTTCAAAGGTAAGTACAATAACAGAATATATGTTATAAAGGGGAACGGCTCCAATAATCATCATAGGTGCCATGCCAGCAGTGCCATAGATGTTTTGAACGAAGGCGATACCGAGAATGGCGGCACTTCCGCGAAAGGATGCTTGTACAAAAGCTCCTTTCATATAGGAATCTTTCATAAATTTCTTAGTAAAGAACCAGATTGACCAAAAACAAATTGATGTAACTATGGCACAGAACAATATGTATTTTCCATCAAAGTTCTTAATTATATTGGTTGCTCCTATGTCGGTACATAATAGCAAGGGTAAAGTAACCTTAAAGTTAAATTTATTTGCCACTTCTACGAAATTGTCATTAAGCATGCCTATTCGCTTTAGTACATATCCTACTACAATTACAAAAAATATGGGCATAGTTGCATTTAAACTGTATATTAAACTATCCATTTTAAAATTTCACCTTTCTTAAATGTAAATTATTTTAATTACATTATAATAGAAACTCTAGAATATACAAATTATCATTTGTTTTAATTGATAATCATTTTTTCACAGACAATGCTGTGAGAAAATATTTTCCATGTAATTTTTATTTGTAGTTACTATAAAAAATAAGGTATATACCTAGTGTTGTTTTACATACACTAGGTATATACCTTTATTGAGTATACAGATATCTAATTTTCTAAATAAATATTCTTAAATAAAATAATTTGTAGACTTTGTTTCAAAAATATAAAATTTATGTTTCAAGTTGGATATCTATATTTAATTATTGAACATTATTTTATGCTACTGATTTATTCTTATTGGACTCCATAACTTCATGGAGTTTTGATACCTTATCCTTAAATATCATGGATAGTGTAAAGAATACTATAAATACAGCTAGTAAAAATAAAATATCTTTACCTAGTACATTGTAGTTTATTCCATTTATGATTTCTCTAAGTGCGGATACCACATAAGTAAAAGGCATAAATGGAGATATAACTCTATAGAACTTAGGTGAAAGCTCTATTGGAAAAGTACCTGCAGAGGAAGCTAACTGAAGTACAAGGATTATTATTGCAATTAACCTTCCTACATCCTTTAGTAAGAATATGAGACACTGCATTAAGGCTATAAATACCCAGGAGGTAAAGATGTTAAATAGATAGAGGGCGAGTACATTGCTTGGTCTTATGCCTATTATCATTACCACTGTGCTTACACAAACTGCCTGAAGTGTTCCTACTAAAATATAAACAATGTATTTTCCAAGTACAATGGATTTCCCTCTTGCTTTTATGGACTTTTCTACAGTATCAGGTATTACAAAGAACATCAGCAGTGCACCTACCCATATGGATATAGGTATAAAATAAGGTGCTAATGCAGTACCATAGGTTTCATCTGCAAATAGATGTTGTGTTTCTACATTTACAGGCTGAGATACAAAATTACCCATAGCTGTGCTGGAATTTTTAAGATTATTATTAAGTTTATTTGAGCCATCTGAAAGTTCATCAGTAAGTTCTTTAGAGCCATCATAAACTTTGTTGTTTCCATCATTTATTTTCATAACACCATTATAAACCTGATTGTTTCCATCATTCAATTTCACCATAGCGGTGTAAAGCTTGTTAGCTCCGTCACTTAGGGCACTGGCACCATTGTAAAGTTTATTATTTCCGTCATCTAAATTACTTATGCCATCATAAAGTTTTCCTGCACCAGATGCAAGAGCTGGTGTACCAGAAACTAAGGTGTTTAATCCATTATTTATACCTATAGAACCATTGTAAAGAGCATCAGTTCCAGCATTTAAATTTACGGCACCATTATAAAGCTGAGTGTTTCCAGAGTCTAATTTGGCAGATCCATTATAAAGATTAGAAATTGCAGTAGACAATTCAGGAACAACTTTTGTGTTTAAAGTATTAGTACCTTCAGATATTTGTTTCATGCCCGTTAAAAGGTTGTCACTATTTTCATTATTTAAAGCATAATTAATAGTTTTTAGACCTGAGGAAAGATTATTTTCTCCAGATGAAACATTTTTATAAATTTTTTCTGCATTTGCAGCTAAACCTGAGTCTCCATTAACAGCTGAATTAAGAGCGGATAATGAGGTTTTTAAACCTGCGTTTGAGTTTACCGCAGTATTAAGTGATTTGGCTCCAGAATTAAGAACATTACTTACAGTAGTTATTTGCTCCATTAATTGCTGTTTTTCTTCAGCACTGGTATCTGGTGAATTATATTTTTTAAGTAAGCTGTTTAGAGTTTCTGTTCCTGTGGACATATTATTTACAGAAGCAGAAAGGCTGGAATCACCTTGAGATACTGCATTGTTTATAGCACTTAAATTTTTTCCCAAAGTTTTTGAACCAGAGCTTATACCACCAAGAGCAGAAACTAAGCTAGGCGCATTTTCACTGCCCACATTTACTGCGTTGTTAACCTGTTCTACTCCTTTGGCAACTTTTGTTAGGCTGTCTAACTCTTGCTGTGATCCATCTGCTAACTTTTTAATATTCTTTTGTAAATCCGGAGTATTGCTATTTAATGTATTTAGCCCGTCTTTAAGCTGACCACTTCCATTTTTAGCATCACTTAGTCCATTTTTTAATTGATCTGTTCCTGATTTCGCATTAGCTAAACCACTGCTTAATTTATTGGAACCTTTAGATAATGTGTCTACTCCAGATTGAACCTGGAGAATTTTATCATTTAATTTCCATGAGCCGTCTTTAAGCTGATTAGTTCCATCTTTAGCACTAGCTAATTTATCCCTAATAAGAGCATTTCCATCCCTAGCACTGGCTAGACCAGTTTTAATTTGATTACTGCCATTCTGTAAAGCTGGAACAGCGCTTACAAGTTTTCCACTTCCATCTTTTAAATTTGCAATACCGTCAGTTATTTTACCGCTTCCATCAGAAGCTTGTGTCATACCATCTTTAACATCATACAAATTATCAAAAGTAACTTTTGTATATTCCTTTACGAGACTTTTGGTAATCTTTTCATCAAGATTTGTCTTTATACTTGAAGCAATTTTTACAGCTATATAGTTTTTCTTTGGATTATCTTTAAATATGATATCTGGTTTTTGTGGAGTTCCATTTTTAGCACTAAGAGCTTTTTGTGAAAAGTCTTCTGGAATTATTACTTCTCCATAATATTTTTTACCCGTTAATCCACTATCAGCTTCTTGTTCGGAGACAAATCTCCAGCCCACATCTTTGTTGGTCTTTAATTCATCTACTAAATCCCTACCATAGTTTACAGATTTACTATCATTATTAGTACCTTTATCTAAATTTACTACAGCTACAGGTAAATCCTGTATGTTGCCATAAGGATCCCAAAATGAAGACAGATAAAAGAGACTATAGAATATGGGAGTAATTATTATGGCAATTACAGAAACAGTAATAAATCTGTTTTTCAGTATTCTTTTTATATCTTGAGCTGTAACTTTTAAAAAATTCAAATCATATACCCCCTTTAAGATTGCAAATTGTTAGATGGATATAAATTTGTACTGACTGGTCAGATATAGTTATAACTCTTTTTTGATTTAATGTCAATGTGTGAAAACGTGATTATGAAAAATAAATATATTCTATTATCAATCTATTTTTACTTGAAACATAATTAGTTTAGTTTGTAAGTAGTTTATGTTATAATTATTACAACATAGAAACTAGGAGGAATTGATCAATATGACAGACAGGTACACAAAGCTTCTTGAAATTATGAATAAGAACAAGCGTATAGAAGTTAGCAAATTAGCAGAACTTTTAAGTGTATCGCAAGTGACTGTACGTAAAGATCTTGATGCATTGGAAGCAAAAGGATTATTAAAGCGTGGTCATGGTTATGCCGTTATAACTTCAAGCGATGATATTAATAGCAGACTAGCTTTAAATTATGATATAAAACGTAAAATAGCACGTTTGGCCTCTGAACTGGTTAGTGATGGAGAAACAGTTATGATTGAATCAGGTTCCTGCTGCACTTTACTGGCAGAGGAACTTGCCTATAATAAAAAAGATATAACTATAATTACTAATTCCATATTTATTGCTTCCTATATTCGAGAAGGCAATGCAAAATTAGTATTACTGGGAGGAGATTACCAGCCGGAATCTCAGGTTTTAGTGGGACCCCTTACAAGAAAATGCGTAAAAGATTTCTTTGTAGATAAATTATTTGTGGGAACAGACGGCTATGATTTTAAAATAGGATTTACGGGAAAAAATTTAATGCGTACAGAAACAGTGAAAGCTATGGCTGAAAGTGCTAATAAAATTCTCATATTAACAGAAGCATCAAAATTTTCGGAGCGGGGAGTAGTATCTCAGTTTAAAACGGAAGAAGTAGATTATGTATTAACAGATACTAATATTCCAGAGGAAGCTTTAGAAAATTTAAAGAATAAAAATATAGAAGTTAAGATGGTAAGTGCAGATTGATATTGATTATAAAATACAGACCTTAATGTTTACTTATTTTAAGTGAATATTAGGGTCTGTATTTTTATATAGACTATATTTAAATTATCAGCACTATAGTTTCATATAATCAATAAATTCAGGTACTATCACTAAAAATAACAATCAAATCCATTCTCAATAAATATGTTTTTATAGTCTGACAAATCCTCTTCGTGTAGTTGTTTTACATGTTTAAATTTATAGTCTTTATTTAAAAGTTCATATTTTTTTTCACCAAATTGATGAAAAGGTAAAAGATTAACCTTATTGGCACCAAGGGACTTTAATAATTTGCAAAACTCTTTTGCATCCTCTAAACTTGAATTAACAGTTGGTATGACAGGTATACGTATTATTACGTCTTTTTCCATGTCTATTGCAGTTTTAAGATTATCAATAATTATATCATTGTATACTTTAGCAGCCTGAAAATGCTTTTCTCTATCATAGTGTTTTATATCAAATAATAATAAATCTACATTTTCTATAAATTCAGAGAAAATTTCCTTTGATATATAACCTGTAGTTTCAATAGCAGTGTGAATATTTTCTCTCTTCAAAAGTTTTAAAAGTTCAGCAGCAAATACATGCTGTTGTAATACCTCACCACCGGACAGTGTAACACCACCCTTAGACTCTTCATAAAATACCTTGTCTTTTAAAACTTCTTCAAGAACCTTAGAGAGAGTTAAAGATTTTCCCTCTATTTTTAGTGCCTTTGCAGGGCAATATTTTACACAATCAAAACAGGCTGTACATTTATAAGAATTAATTACTATTCTATCATTATCTAAAGAAACAGCCTTATGTGGACAACTATTAACACAACGGAGACATTTCACACATTTAGACCTGTCCCAGGTAATTTGAGCTGTACTATTTTGAGATTCTGGGTTAGAGCACCAGCCACATTGCAGAGGACATCCCTTAAAAAATACCACTGTTCTGATTCCTGGACCATCATTAACGCTATATCTCTGTATATTAAAAATAGATGCTGTCATATCTTTCATAAATCATCTTTAGTGGCGTAGTGTATTGTAAGCACTAACTTCCCACTAAAGTTCACCTCCTTTTAACATAGACACTCTCTAATATATAATAAGCTATTTGGTACTTTTAATTTTATCTATACTATTAGAGTAACATAAATAAATTCATACGTAAATATATTATTTATGAATGAAAGAAAAATATTTGACATTAATATTATATTATACTGCTGTATTTGTGGTATACTATTATACATTAAAGAATTGTTAATTGGTGAATTTTTTAAAGATAATTTATTAAATATATTTTCAGGAGAAGTTTCGTATGAAAGATGATAAAAAAAAGCTGCTGTCAAAAACTGCTTATCTCTATTATATAGAAAATAAAACTCAGAATGAAATTGCTGAAGAATTAAATATTTATCGTACAACCATAAGTCGTATGCTGAAACAGGCGAGAGATGAGGGAATTGTCGATATTACCATAAACAATTTTGATACAGATTTGTTTCTTCTAGAGAGGCATTTAAAAAAGAAATACAAATTAAAGGACATTATTATTGTACCAAATCATGTAGATCAGGATGAAAAGGAAAAAGATAATCTTTTAGCAAAGGAGTCTGCAGCCTATGTGAGAAGAATTATTAAAAAAAATGATGTGGTAGGATTAGCTTGGGGTTCATCTCTAGCTAATATGGCAGCGAAAATTGAAAATTTTAGAATGACAAATTCTATTTTTGTGCCTCTAGTTGGCGGACCTAGTCACATAAATTCAAAATACCATGTTAATACTATTGCCTATGATATGGCAAGATGTTTTGGCGGCAAAAGTATTTTTGTAAATGCCACTGTGGTGCAGGAATCTGAAGAATTGAGAGATGGTATTATAAACTCAAGATACTTTGATGAAATTAAAGCTTACTGGGAGAAAATTGATATTGCACTGGTTGGTATTGGTGGTCATCTATCTGAACAAACCAGTAAATGGAGGGATTTATTAACGGAAGAGGATAGAGAAGATTTAAAGCTCAGAGAAGCTGTTGGGGATTGCTGCTGCCAATTTTTTGATGAAGAAGGAAAAATATTAAAAGGCAATCTATATAATAGAACAGTTAGTATTCCCTTAGAGAGACTTCAAAAGGTACCCTATGCCATAGGAATAGCCAGGGGAGAGAAAAAAGTCAGATCAATTTTAGCTATGCTGAAAAGGAAATATATAAATGTTCTTGTCACTGATGAAGAAACTATAGTTAAGATGTTAAAGATATCAAAAGATCCATATTATAAAGATATAAAATAAAGATATAAAATAAAGAAGCATGAGGAAAAATTTCAGGCTTCTTTATTTTATTTTTGAAGAAAGATGTTAGCTGTAGAGAATTGAAAAGAAGGGTAGAGATTAAACAAATTTGTGGATTTTTGCAATTTTAAAAATATATGCACATATGTGTCCTTTTCTATTAAATTATTCCTTGAAATGCCTATATATAGGCATTTCAAAATTTTCTATTGAAGTGATATACAGTGAGTATCTCTATGATGGTAATATTAATTATGAAAGTAAAAGCAAAAATGAAAGTGGGGAATAGAAATGGAATTCTTATTGGATACTGCAAATTTAGAGGAAATTAAAAAATATACTGAAATTTTACCTTTGGCTGGTGTAACTTCTAATCCTTCTATTGTAAAAAAGGAAGGTAAAATAGATTTTTTTAATCATATAAAAGAAATAAGAAATATTATTGGCGGAGATGCTTCTTTACATGTTCAAGTAGTTGCTAGAGACTACGAAGGAATGATAAAGGATGCAGAAACTATTTTAGAAAAAATAGATAAAGATGTTTTTATTAAAGTTCCTGTAAATGAAGAGGGGTTAAAGGTAATTAAAAAGCTAAAAAGTCAAGGAGTTAATGTAACTGCAACTGCTATCTATACAAAATTTCAAGGCTTCTTAGCAATTACAGCTGGAGCTGACTATATTGCTCCATATTTTAATCGTATGGAAAACCTTAACATTGATTCTAAAGCAGTTATTAATGAATTTGCAAAGGAAATTGAAAGATCAAATAGTAAAACAAAAATTTTAGCTGCCAGCTTTAAAAATGTAGGTCAGGTTAATGCAGCTTATGAGTCTGGTGCTCAAGCTGCAACTATAGGTCCAAGTATTGTTAAGGAAGCTTTCCTAATGCCTTCTATCGAAAAAGCTGTAAAGGATTTTACATCAGATTGGGAAGCTATTTTCGGAAAAGACGTAAAAATATATAATTTATAATTTCTCTAAACTTAATTGAAGTATATTATAAAATCTCTAAAATAATATGAAAATTACAGTAGTAAGCTCTAGAAGGATAGACAAAATGATTTTTCTATTGCACATAGAGAAAAGGTTTTGGAGGTAATTAATGATGATAAGTAAGAGAATTGAAAAATTAAAAGAAGGACTTTTTAAAGAAAAGAGACAAATATCTCTTGAGAGAGCTAAGCTTTACACTGAAAGCTGGAAGCAGACAGAGGGAGAACCTGTAATAATTCGAAGAGCAAAGGCCTTAGCAAATATACTGGATAAAGTAGAGATAGATATTAAGCTTGGTGAACTCATTGTGGGAGATAGAACGATAAAGCCCCGTGCCGGTGTTATCTCTCCAGAGATGTCACCATACTGGATTTTGGAAGAATTAGATGAGTTCTTAGTAAGACCTCAAGACAGATTTGATATATCTGAAGAAGATAAAATATATTTTAAGGAAGAATTATATCCTTATTGGAAAGGTAAATCTTTAAAGGACTATTGTCAGCAGATAATCCCTGAATATATAAAGGAAGCAGCAAAAACTAAGATAGTTTCTTTAAATCAAACAGATAAGGGGCAGGGTCATATTATACCTAACTACAATTTTATCTTTAGAAAAGGTTTACAAAACATGATAGAAGATATGAAGGTAAAGGTTAATGAAAATACTGAGAACGATTTTTACAAGGCGTCGCTAATTTCTTTAGAAGCTTCAAAAAACTATATACTTCGTCATGCAGAAATAACTAAGACTATGGCTGAAAGGGAGAGGGATTTAAAGCGAAAAGCAGAGATTGAAGAAATCTCAAAAATTTCTTATAAGGTAGCCTATGAAAAACCAGAAAGCTTTTATGAAGCAGTACAACTATTCTGGTATATAAGTGTAATTTTTCAGCATGAATCCAATGCCAGTTCTATATCCCCAGGACGTTTTGATCAATATATGTATCCATATTTTAAGAAATCTTTACAGGATGGGATAGATATAGAATTTATTAAGGAATTACTCAGAGCACTTTATATAAAATTTAATACAATTGTGGCTTTAAGAAGCAGGGAAAGTGCAAAATATTTTGCAGGTTTCCCTATAGGGTATACCATTGTCTTGGGAGGAGAAGATGAAAGGGGAAAAGATACTACAAATGAATTGTCCTATATAATGCTTGATATTTTAGGTGATATAAGACTTCCTCAGCCAAATTTAAGTATACGTGTAGGTGAAAAATCACCTAGAGATTTTCTTAGGAAAGCTGCAGAAATTATTAGACTTGGAACTGGTATGCCTCAAGTATTTAATGATGAAGCTAACATATTGGCATACGTAAATAGAAGAGTAAGCCTAGAAGACGCAAGAGACTATGCTGTAGTGGGTTGTGTTGAGCTTTCTATCCCGGGGAAAACTTACGGCCTTCATGATATAGCTATGTTTAATTTATTAAAAACTATGGAAGTTACTTTAAAAGAAAATCCAAAGGCTTTCAAAAACTTTGAAGATTTATTAAAGGCAATAAAAATTAATATTTCTAAGTATGTTAAATATATGGTGGAAGGATCTAATTTTGTAGATACTGCCCATAGAAAGTGTGCACCAACACCGTTTTTATCAAATTTCATTGAAAACTGCGTAGAAAAGGGGAAAGATGTAACTGAGGGTGGAGCATTGTATAACTTCTCAGGGGTTCAAGGTATTGGAACGCCAAATTTAAGCGATTCCTTATATGTAATAAAGAAATTTGTATTTGATGAGAAACAGATTTCTCTAGAGGAGTTAGTTGATATATTAGATAAAAATTGGGAAGGAAATGAAGTGTTAAGACAAAAGTTTATCAACAGATATTATAAATATGGTAATGACATAGATGAAGTAGATAAATTAGGTGCAGATATTTTATCTTATTATTGTAAGGAAGTTGAAAAATATAAAAATTCAAGAGGGGGAATATTTCAGCCAGGTTCTTATACAGTTTCTGCTCACATTCCATTAGGTGAGGCAGTAGGAGCTACACCGGAGGGCAGAAAGGATGGAGATCAGTTGGCAGATGGTGGACTATCTCCTATGGTTGGCAGAGACAAAAAAGGACCTACTGCAAGTTTAAAGAGTATAAGTAAACTGGATAATTATCTAACTTCAAATGGAAGTCTGCTGAATGTTAAATTTTCACCAGATGCTCTAGAGAGAGATGAAGGCTTAAATAAATTAGTTGGATATATACAGGCTTTTAGCAGACTTAAGATACAGCATATTCAATTTAATGTTGTTTCCGCAGACACTTTAAGAGAGGCACAAAAGCATCCAGAGAAGTATCAAAGTTTGGTGGTTAGAGTTGCAGGGTATAGTGCTATGTTTGTAGAATTAGACGAGTCAATACAAAATGATATCATAAATAGAACTGAACATGTATTTTAGGCATCTGAAAATAAATAACAAGTCAAATATACTATCCTACTGATTGTTATTTATTTGAAGAGGCATTAAGGATGTGATCATGTGAAAAAAGCTTTGATTTTTAATATACAAAGATATAGTCTTCATGATGGGGGTGGAATAAGAACAGTTGTATTTTTTAAAGGCTGTCCTCTTAGATGTCCCTGGTGCTCAAATCCAGAATCTCAAGATTTTAAGGCGGAGATAATGAGAAAGGAAGGTCTATGTATAAAGTGCAGCAGCAATAGCTGTTTTCAATGCGGGATGAAACCAGAAGATTGTCCTACAGGTGCTTTAGAATTTGTGGGGATAGAATACACTATTAAGGAAGTTTTAGAAGAATTAGAGAAAGATACTGTATTCTATGAAACTACAGAAGGGGGAGTAACCCTTTCTGGGGGAGAACCTCTTTCTCAGGGAGTATTTGCATTGGAACTTTTAAAGGAATTAAAGAAATTGGGTATAAATACTGCTATAGAAACTACGGGAATTGGAGATACCAAAATATTATTGCAAATGGCAAAATACATTGATACATTTCTGTGGGATTTTAAGATTATGGATAGTGACAAAGCTAAAACTATAGTAAAGCAAGATATGCAGCTAATGAAGAAAAATTTTCAACTTGTGATGAAGTCAGGTGCAAGAATGATTCCAAGATTGCCTTTAATACCAGAGTATACTGCTGATAGAGATAATATACAAAAGGTAATTGATTTTATAAGTCCTTTTGGTATAAAGGAGGTTCATATATTGCCTTTTCATCAATATGGCAGATCAAAATACAGAGCATTAGGAAAAGAATGTAAACTATTGGATCTGAGGACTCTTAGTGATGAAGAAATATTAGAAATAAAAGATTTTATTGAAAGTAAATCCATAAAGGCTGTAGTGGGTGGTTACTAATATGATATGTATCCACCTGACGGCCTTTTCTTATACTTATAGTAAAGAATTATTATAGACTAGGAAGACATTTATGGTAGATTAATCTTCAAGATAAACAGTAGTACTTTTAAGTAATACATAACAATGTTGATATTTAATCGATTGTATCACTACAGAAGGCCAATTTCTATAAAATAGGCATATTTGAATGAATTTCTATAAAGTGATATAATTGTAGAAAATATAATAAAAGAATTGTTATTTCGTGAAAAAAGTTATTATTACGTTAACATAACATATTATTGTATGTTGTTTTATCACATAAAGCTTAAGATTATGGAGCGTTTTGGATAAATTAGGAAAGGTAATAATAAGGAATGATATAAATTTGACAATTCTTGAAAAACAATAAATAAGGTTTATATATAAAATTATCATTCTATGTAAAGGCACAACTATCGAAAGGTAGCGTCGCAAAGCTATGGGTCTAAAGAAAATCTCTTTCTAGGATTGCCAGGTTGTCAAGTATATGATTAAGAATATAAATTTAAAATTCATTGCTATATTAAGACACCTATGCACGGCAGGTGTCTTTTTATTTATTAAATAAGTAATATATGTTTAAAAACTGGACATAAAGCAACTATTATTTAGATAATTTATAAAATTTAGAGATAGTACAATACAGTTTTCAGTAATTTAGAATTAAATAGAGAAAAGATAGCAGCAATTGAATAAAAACATATAAGGGTAAGAGGAGGAATTCAAATGGTCGAAATGTATGATGTGATGGAAAAGGAATTAAATTTAGAGGATTATTTAAATTATAATATAAGAAGAATAGCCATATTGCTAAACTGTGATATTATTGGAATAATATTGTTTGATGATGATAACAATTTTACTGTATTAAAAAATGCTGTAATCAAAAAGAAAAATGAATATGTAAAATTGGACAAAAAATAAGGGTTATTAAAATTGATTCTAAAAGCATACTGAATTTGGTGAAAGAGGATAAAAAAATTGTAGTTTATCAAAATAATCATGAAAAGAAATGCTCACCTGTAGCCGGTATCAGTTCATCAGAAATTATTATTCCTATATTTGATAATTACATAGGTAATAATGGTACTTCTACTGACCTTATAGCCAGTATTTATATAGGCACTTTTGATGTAAATATGAAATTGACAATTGATGATATTAAGGATAAAGAAGTATTTAGAAGAATATGTAAGATACAAAATTTGTATCAGGCAATTTATTTAAAGGATCAGAAGCAGAAAATGTTTATAAATTTATTGAATATATTTTCTGAAATGATAAATGACAATGATTCCACGGGAATTTTACATCCTTATCATGTGGCAAATATATCAGAAGAAATAGGAAAAGCTCTCAATCTTGATTATGATACATTGAAAAAAATATATGTAGCAGGACTTTTACATGATATAGGTAAACTTTACATAGGTAATGATATTTTAAATAAAAAAGGAAAGCTTACGGAAGAGGATTTTAGTATTATAAAAGAGCATCCTGAATATGGAGCTAACATTGCAAAAGATGTTTTTGGATTGGAGGACATATCAAAGCTTATAAAATGTCATCATGAAAGATATGACGGTACAGGATATCCAAAAGGGATAAAAGGCGGGGACATCCCTCTTGGCAGCAGAATAATATGTTTAGCTGATTCTGTAGATGCTATGCTTTCTCCTAGAAGTTATAAAGAACCAAGAAATGTAGAATTTGTTATAAGTGAACTACTAAAAAATAGGGGGAAGCAATTTGATGCTGAATTAGTAGATATTATGATAAATATGCTTTTAAAGGCAAATGAGGAGACTACAGATATATTATCTGATGATATAATATGGAGTACCTTGACAATCTATACAACGGAAAAGGTATACTCTATTGAAGGAACTTTTGGAAAGTATGATTTTGGATACTATTTTAAGGCAAATAAATTTAATTTCTCCAATGAAATTGAAAAAGAGGATATAAGAAGCATTCATCTATATGTAAATAAAAACAACAATATGTATTGTTATAAGATAAAAGAAGATTATTGTGAAAATAATACATTGCATATTTCATCCCTTGAATATATTCCCTTTGTAGATTCTTTCAATATTTTATGGGATCTGGATGGAATTGTTCATTTAAACTCCTTTGAATATATGCATATTAATATATATAAAATTGGTGGAAGCAGACTGATGTTTTATATAGACAAAGAGCAGGCAGCAGAGGGCATTTTAGATAAAATTCTAAACATGGAAGTCTATTTTAAAGGTGCAAAAAATATAAATCTCACAGGAAAAATAGTCAATAGTTTTAATGTAAGTAATAAAATTCATTATGAATTTCTATATGTGAATGTACTTGATACGGTAATAGACCATCTGTTTAAAAATATATTCAGCAAGCAGATGGAGTTAAGGAGGTTTATTACTAAGGTAATATGATTTTAATATTAATATACTAACTAAAAAGCTATTCCGCAGTGCATAATATGCATTGCGAGACAGCTTCTTTGAAAGTTTTGTAAAAAATTATAATGATTAAGTGATTTTGTTGCTAAATTTTTCATATGAATTTTCTCTATAATTTATTGTTATGACATTAACATTTTTAGATTGAAAATTTTCTATTTCATTTTTATCAATATCTGAATCTGTAATTAGATCACTAATTTCATTTATGTCTCCACTTGAAAAATTGTGATGTCTTCCTACTTTTGAACTATCTGCTAAAATATAAACTGGACCGCCACAGCGTTTAATCATTTCATGGTTTACTAAAGTTTCTTGAAGAACTGAAGTACTTATACCTGATTCGTAAGATATACCACTAACTCCTAGAAAACATTTATCAGCTGTTATTTTTGAAAGTATATAAGTAGCAAAATCACCAACTAAGGACTGTTTTCTTTCATATACCTGCCCTCCTGTTAAAACAAGTTCAACATTGGAATCAATGTTTTCATTAAGAGCTTTGCCGTTATTAGTAACTACATTAACCCTTTTATTTTTTAGATATTTTAACATTAAAAGTACTGTTGAACTAGAATTCATAAATATTGTATCACCGTCTTGTACCAAATCAGCTGCATATTTCGCTATGGAATTTAGTTTTAATTGAAGATTAATATCATTATGTGTTCTTTTATGATTTAAGGTATCTTTAGCATCTATTAATTTTGCACCTCCATAAAATCTAGTTATTAAGCCTTCATCATCTAAAGCTTGAAGATCTCTTCTTAATGTAAGTGGTGAAATCTTTAATTTTTCAGATAAATCATTATTGGATAGTTCTTCATGTACTCTTAAATATTCTAGAATTTTCTCTCTTCTTTTAGAAACAATACTATTTGTTTTTCCCATAAAAATACCCCCTCTATTTTAAATTAATATAAAGAATTAATTAGTTGCTATGATAGTTTATACCATTTAATTAAAAATTACTAATTTAAGTTAAATAGTTAATATTACAAAAACATTGAGTATTGGATACTATCAAATACTATGTAATATAATTATAACTGAAATGAACAAAAAGTTCAAATAAATAATTTAAACGATCAAATATATAAAAATAAAATAAAAAATATTAAAAAACTATTGAATAATATGAACTATTGGTGTATTATAGAATCATAAACAAACAATAAATTCATACAATAGTTCAAAAAGATAATGTATACATTAAATTATACAATTAAATAAAATTATAGGGGGAATTTAAAATGTCACAAATACAGGATATTACAAGAGAATCATGGATACTTAGTACTTTTCCAGAATGGGGAACATGGCTAAATGAGGAGATAGAACAGGAGAAAGTAAAGCCAGGAACTTTTTCGATGTGGTGGTTAGGATGTACAGGTATTTGGCTTAAAACAGAGGGAAGTACGAACATATGTATAGATTTTTGGTGTGGAAGTGGAAAAAAGACAAAATCCAATCCGTATATCAAACCACAACATCAAATGGCTAGAATGTGTGGAGGTAAAAAGCTTCAACCAAACTTAAGAGTAGCACCTTTTGTATTAGATCCATTTGGAATTAAAAAAGTAGATGCAATTTTGGCAACACATGATCACAATGATCATATTGATGTAAACGTTGCAGCAGCAGTTATTCAAAATTGTGATTCAAGTATTCCGTTTATTGGTCCAAAAGCCTGTGTAGATAAATGGATTGGATGGGGAGTCCCAGAAGAAAGATGTGTAGTTGTTAAACCTGGAGATATAGTAAAAGTTAAAGATATAGAAATAGTAGCATTGGAATCCTTTGATAGAACAGCACTGATAACTGAGCCGCCTACTGGAGATATAAGAGGAAAACTACCTCCTGATATGGATATTAAAGCTGTTAATTATTTAATAAAAACACCTGGTGGTAATCTTTATCATAGTGGAGATTCACATTATTCTAATTATTATGCAAAGCATGGAAACGATTACCGCATAGATGTTGCATTAGGTTCTTATGGAGAAAATCCAAGAGGAATTACAGATAAGATGACATCTGTAGATATTTTAAGAATGGCTGAAGCATTAAAGACTAAAGTGGTTATCCCTTTCCATCATGATATATGGTCAAATTTTCAGGCTGATACAAAAGAAATATTAGAGTTATTTGATATGAGAAAGAATAGATTACAATATAAATTTAATCCATTTATATGGCAGGTAGGAGGTAAATTTACATTTCCAGATGATAGTGAAAATAGAGAATATCACTATCCAAGAGGATTTGATGATTGTTTCTCTACTGATATAAATGTACCATTTACATCATTTTTATAATATTGAACATGAGGGTTAATATTTGACCCTCATGTATAAATAGGGGGAATTATAATGTTACAAGAATTAATTGAGAAAAAAAGATATTCTTTTCATGAAGGATTTGAAAAATGGGAAGATGCAGTGCAAGCATCTTGTAAACCTTTACTAGACGGAGGAGCAATTGAACAAGCTTATGTAGATGCCATAATAGCAAATGTTAAAAAATATGGACCATATATAGTTATAGCACCTAATATTTGTATACCTCATGCTCAGGAAAATGTTAAAGGTGTTAATGAAACGGCAATATGTTTTATGAGAACAAAGAAACCCGTACATTTCAGTAATGATCCAGAGCAAGATGCAAGATTATTCTTTGTATTGGCTTCGACAGACAGCAATGTGCATATTCAAAATTTATCAAATATGGTGAGGTTAATTGAAGATGAAAGGGTAGTACAAAAACTATTGGATGCCGAAGAAAAAGAAGATTTAGAGGAAATTATCCAATTTACCAAAGAAAAAATTGTATAAATTATTTTATTAAATAGGGGGAGTAGCTGTGAGTATATTAATGGGTGTATGGAAGTTTTTCCAGATAAATATTTTGACTAATCCAGCATTTTTTATAGGCTTTATCGTATTGATAGGATATTTACTATTAAGAAGACCAATTTATGAAGCAATAGCAGGCTTTATAAAAGCTACAGTTGGTTATTTAATTTTAAATGTAGCAGCTGCGGGACTAGTAAGTAATTTCCGTCCAATATTGGCAGGATTAAAAGATCGTTTTAACTTAACAGCAGCAGTTATTGATCCTTATTTTGGTCAAACGGCAGCTCAAGCGGCAATAGAAGGTATTGGAAAATCATTCTCGCTTATGATGGTAGTACTTTTAATAGCATTTATTTTTAATATAGTTTTAGTATTGTTTAGAAAGGGAACAAAGATAAGAACGGTATTTATTACAGGACATATAATGGTTCAGCAATCTTCAACGGCTTTATGGATGGTATTATTCTGTTTTCCAAATTTAATTGATACACAGGCAGTAATAATGCTTGGATTACTTCTTGGAACCTACTGGGCAGTATCATCAAATCTTACGGTAGAACCTACTCAAGAACTAACAGAAGGTGGTGGATTTGCAGTAGCCCATCAACAGATGTTTGGTATTTGGATTACAGATAAAATTGCAGGAAAAATTGGAAATAAGGAAAAATCAATAGAACATTTAAAATTACCGGGTTTTCTATCAATTTTTAATGACAATGTGGTTGCCACAGGTATATTAATGACAATTTTCTTTGGAGCTATAATGGGAATATTAGGTCAGGGTTTATTACACAAAATAGATACAAGTTTTACTGCAGACAGAAACTTTATGTTTTATATAATTGAAAAATCGTTTAATTTTGCAGTGTATCTGAGTATATTACAACTAGGTGTCAAGATGTTCGTTTCAGAGCTTACAGAGTCGTTTCAAGGTATTTCAAATAAGCTTTTACCTGGATCAATGCCAGCTGTTGATTGTGCAGCAACTTATGGTTTTGGTCATGCCAATGCTGTAACTGTTGGATTTTTATTTGGAGCTTTAGGACAGTTTATATCAATTATAGGTTTAGTAGTATTTAAAAGTCCAGTATTAATAATTACAGGTTTCGTACCAGTATTCTTTGATAATGCTACCTTTGCAATATTTGCGAACAAAAAAGGCGGATTAAGGGCAGCTATGATAATACCTTTTGTATCAGGAATAATTCAGGTATTAGGAGGAGCATTTGCAGCATATTATTTTCAGTTATCAAAATATGGTGGATGGCATGGAAATTTTGACTTTGATACAGTATGGCCTGTAATTGGAGTACTAATGAAGAATCTTCAATATGTAGGTTTTGCTATTGTAATTATAGTATTATTAGCTATACCTCAAATTCAATATATGAAAAATAAAAAGGGTTATTTTAAAATAGCAGAAGACTATGAAGAATATGTTAGTGAAACAGAAAAAGGGTAAATAAAAAATAAAATTTTAGGAGGAGTTAATATGTTAAGAGTAATAGCAGCTTGCGGAAGTGGAATGGGTTCAAGTCAAATAATTAAGATGAAAATAAATAAGGTCTTTAAAAAATTAAATATTCCTGTTACAGTTCAGCACAATAGTGTAGGGGAAGCTAAAAGTCAGGCATCCAATTTTGATGTGGTATTTTGTTCAGAAGTACTTAAATCAAATTTTAAAAGAGCAGAAGATTCAGGAACTATAATTATAGGATTAAAAAATATTTTATCAGAAAAAGAAATTGAAGAAAAAGTTATAGAAAAGATAGTTAATAAGAATTAATTGAAAAAGTTATAAAGGGAAAATATGAGATGGCATTATATTTTAAGCAGTTAGTTTAAGAGATAGCAGGATGGGGGAATTAAAAAATGAAATTTGAAAAAAAGGTTCTTACAAAGCTTCACAGATGTTATGCAACCAGCAGCACCATTGTAGATGGGAAAAGAAAAATATTATTGGCAACAGAAGGAGAAGGTGCTTGTTATAGCTATGATGAAAAGGATTTTAATCAGTCTACAGTGTGGGATGGACCAGGAGGTACTATGTCAATGATAGCGGTACCTGGAAAAAATGGAGACTTTCTAGCAGTACAAAACTTTTTTCCAACTTTTCAATCTGAGAAGGCAACAATTGTATGGGCAAAGCCGGAGAAAGACAATAAGTGGACTGTAAAAACAATACTTGATTTACCCTATGTACACAGATTTGATATATTAACTGCTAATGGAGTTAATTATTTTCTAGGTTCAGTTTTATGCAATTCAAAGAAATTTAAAGATGACTGGTCAGATCCAGGGAAGGTTTATGTAGGAATTCTTCCAGAAGATTTAAGTAAACCAATAGAACTTAAAGTTATAAAAGAAGGATTAACTAAAAATCATGGATACTGCAGGACAACCTGGAAGGGAAAAATGTCTGGAATAGTTACTTCACAAGAAGGAGCTTTTGTTATTACGCCGCCTCAGAGTGAAAATGGAGATTGGACTGTAGAACAGATTCTAGATAAACCCATCAGTGATATTGCAGTAGTAGATATAGATGAGGATGGAGAAGATGAATTAGTTACAATAGAAGAGTTTCATGGCAGTAATTTTTTAATCAATAAAAAGATTAATGGAGAATATAAAGTTATATATAGATATCCAAAGGAAATGGATTTTGGACATGTAGTTTGGGGAGGAAAATTAAGAGGTGTTCCAAGTATAATAGGGGGATATAGAAGAGTCGAAAAAGAATTATTTGTAATTCAGTGTGATGATAAGAAAAAACTTACTTTTAAGACAGAAGTCATAGAAGCGGGAACAGGACCAAGTAATGTGGCTGTGCTGAACGGTGAGGACCGAGATATTATAATTGCTGCAAATAGAGAAATTGGCGAAGGAGCATTATATTTTGTAAGGGATTGAAATAAAGATTTATTCAAATATGAATTAACGGAAAAAACAATTCTTAAAAGGAGGAGAATAAGAAGTGTTGGAAGATTTAAAAAAAGAAATCTATGAAGCAAATATGTGTCTGCCTAAATACAATTTAGTAACTTTTACTTGGGGAAATGTTTCAGCTATAGATAGAGATAAAGGATTAGTAGTAATAAAGCCCTCTGGTGTTGATTATGAAAAAATGTCGCCAGAAGACATGGTGGTAGTTGATTTAGATGGAAAGGTGGTAGAGGGAAGATATAAACCATCTTCAGATACTCCAACTCATGTTAATTTATACAAAAATTTCAGTGAAATAGGTGGAATTGTTCATACTCACTCAAGGTGGGCTACTGTATTTGCACAGTCGGGAAGAAGTATAAAAGCATATGGTACTACACAAGCTGATTATTTTTATAATGAAATACCTTGTACTAGAGATATGACTGAAGCGGAGATAAAATCTGATTATGAATATAATACTGGAAACGTTATAATAGAAGCATTTCAAAATTTGAATCCAGTATATGTACCAGCGGTTATAGTAAAAAATCATGGATCCTTTACTTGGGGTAAAGATGCTGGAGAGGCAGTTCATAATGCTGTGGTTTTGGAAGAGGTGGCTATGATGGCATGGAATACAGAGGTTTTAACAGAACATAGTGTTAAATCAATGCCTCAAGAACTAATGGAAAAACATTTTATGAGAAAACATGGTGCTAATGCATACTATGGACAGTAGTAAAGTTTTAACCTGACTAACTTGGCGTAAGTCTCCAACGCACTCTGTACAGCCCTCACACAAAATCAAAAAAATCTGCCTGCACTCTGTGAAAGTGGGAGTTTGACGCCAAGTAAGCCATGCATTTGCAGTTCTAAAATTCAGATGGGGTAAAAGAATCCCCATCTGAATTAAGAACTTGCTTCAAATTAGTTAGTTAACCTTTTCTAATCTGTAGAAGTTGTAGAAAACTGTACATTGGATTTAATGGTGATTATTAGTAAAAGGATTCTTTAAATTTAAAGAATCTTTTTCATAGAAAGTAGGTTTGGATATATATGAAACAATATACCTTAGGATTATATGAAAAATCGATGCCCAATTTTCTATCATGGAAAGAAAAACTTACAATAGCAAAAGAATATGGTTTTGATACAGTAGAGATGAGCATAGATGAAACTGAGGAAAAGTTAAAAAGATTAGATATGAGTAAAGTAGAGCGAAAAGAACTTGTAGACACAATGTTTCAATGTGATATAAAAATAAGAACAATGTGCCTTAGCGGCCATAGAAAATTTTCTTTAGGAAATATGGATGAAGCTACTAGAAATAAGGGAATGAAAATGATGAAAAAAGCTATTGACCTTGCCAGTGATCTTGGAATACGAATAATTCAAATAGCTGGATACGATGTGTATTATGAAAAGGGAAATGCTGAGACTAAAAAGTATTTTGAAGAAAATTTAAAAATATCTGCAGAAATGGCGGCAAAAAAGGGAGTAATACTTGCCTTTGAAACTATGGAAACAGAATTTATGAATACAGTGGAAAAAGCTATGGAATTTGTTAAACTGGTGGATTCACCCTACCTTCAAGTTTATCCAGACAGTGGAAATGTTACTAATGCAACGGTAGAATATGGTACAAATGCAGTAGATGATTTTGAAACAGGCAGAGGTCATATTGCAGCGGTACATTTAAAAGAAACTGTTCCAGGAAAGTTCAGAGAAATTGCCTTTGGTACAGGTCATGTAAACTTTCAAGAGATAATAAAAAAATCCTGGGAGTTAGGGGTAAGAAGATTTACATTAGAGTTTTGGTATGTTGGAAATGATAACTGGAAAGAGGTAATTAAGAATTCAAAAAGTTTTATAGATGATAAATTTAATAAAGCTTTAAGATAAGTAACATACTATCTTTTGAATGGAGGCCACAGTTATAATTGGAAATTATTGTAAAGTACGTAGCAGATGTTATCTCTGCTTTGATATGAGATGGGAGTATTAGTGGATATGGTAGTAATTAGATAAAAAGAATTATGATTGGAAGGTGAAAGTATGAATAAAGAAGAGCTTATTTCTATATCAAAAGTAATAAGAAAAGATATTATATGTATGATTTGTGATGCAAAATCAGGACATCCAGGAGGTTCTTTATCTTGTGCAGATATAATCACTTATTTATATTATGAGAAAATGAATGTGAATGTAAAGAAGCCAAAAGATCTCTATAGAGATAGATTTGTTTTAAGTAAAGGGCATGCAGCACCGGCTTTATATGCTGTACTGGCAGAAAAAGGATATTTTGATAAGTCAGAATTAAAGCATTTAAGAAAAATTGGAGCGCTTCTTCAAGGACATCCAGATTGTAAACATATTCCAGGGGTAGATGTTTCTACAGGATCTTTAGGTCAGGGCATATCAAATGCAGTGGGAATGGCCCTTGGTCTAAAAGCTCAGGGGAATAAAGCAAAAGTATATGTAGTTTTAGGTGATGGAGAACTTCAGGAAGGATTAGTTTGGGAAGCTTCTATGGCTGCAGCTCATTACAAATTAGATAACTTAGTTGCAATTGTTGATAACAATGGACTTCAAATAGATGGGAAAAATGAAGAAGTGATGACTGTTAGTCCTATAGATGAAAAATTTCATAGCTTTGGATGGAATGTTATAAATTGTGATGATGGAAATGATTATGACAAGCTCCATGAGGCATTTTTAAAGCTTGGAGAATCTAAAGGAAAACCCACTGTAATAATTGCAAAAACTATAAAAGGAAAATGTGTAAGCTTTATGGAAAATGAAGCATGCTGGCATGGTCAGGCACCTAATGAAGAAGAAAAAGAAAAAGCATTAATGGATATAAGTGGTTAGGGAGCTTATTATAGTAATATTATTTAACAATTAAAATTATAGTTTTTATATCTTGTAAAAACTATAATAGATGTTTAGATTTGTTATATAGGAGGATTGAAAATGGGCAAGGCGACAAGAGAATCTTATGGTATGGCGCTGGTAGAGCTTGGACGCGAAAATCAAAAAATTGTGGTACTTGATGCGGACTTATCCAAATCTACCAAGACAAATGGCTTTAAAAAGGAATTCAAAGATAGATTTTTTAATGTAGGAATAGCAGAGCAGAATTTAATGGGGATGGCTGCAGGATTTGCAAATGTAGGTAATATACCTTTTGCCAGTACTTTTGCGGTTTTTGCTGCAGGAAGAGCTTTTGAAGTAGTAAGAAATTCTATATGTTATCCAAAGATGAATGTAAAAATAGCTGCTACTCATGCAGGAATAACTGTAGGGGAAGATGGAGGTTCCCATCAATCTGTGGAAGATATAGCACTTATGTCATCACTTCCCAATATGACTGTAATAGTTCCAGCAGACCACAAGGAGGCTATGGCAGCAACAAAAGCAGCAGCAGAATTTCAAGGGCCAGTTTACTTAAGGTTTGGAAGATGTGGTACAGAGGATATATTTGATGAAAATTATGAATTTAAAATAGGAAAAGGTGTAGAATTAAGAAGGGGTAATGATATTTCTATTATAGCAACTGGGATGATGGTATCGAAAGCTATAGAAGCTTCAAAAGAACTTGAAAGTCAGGGGATTGGAGCAAGGGTAATAAATATTTCAACAATTAAACCTATAGACAGGGAAATTATATTGAAGGCAGCAATGGAAACAAAAGGAATAGTTACAGCAGAAGAACATTCAATTATAGGTGGACTTGGAGCTATGGTGTCAGAAGTAGTATGCAGTCAATGTCCTACAATTGTTAGGAGAGTTGGAATAAAGGATGTGTTTGGCGAATCCGGTACTCCAAAAGAATTGATGGAAAAATATAAACTTACCAGTGAAGCAATTCGAGAAGAAGCCAAATTGATACTAAACAATTAAGAAGGATTAATATAAATTTATATAGAAAGGTTAATTATATCTTATGGGAAGTTTTAATGGCTGTTAGATAAGTTATTTGCTGTTGCTGGTAACTTTGATGGAGTTTATACTAATATTAAATTTAGATTGATTATAAGGAGAAATGTGTAATGAAAATATTTTTGGATACGGCAAATGTTGATGAGATAAGAAAAGCAAGTGCTCTAGGGGTTATATGCGGGGTGACAACTAATCCTTCACTTATAGCCAAGGAAGGAAGAGATTTTAAAGAAGTAATAGAGGAAATAACTGAAATTGTTGATGGTCCTATAAGTGGAGAGGTTATTTCCATGAACTGTGATGATATGGTAAAGGAAGCTCGTGAAATAGCTAAAATTCACAAGAATATGGTGATAAAGATCCCTATGTGCGAAGAGGGATTAAAAGCTGTCAATATTTTGCATAGGGAAGGAATAAAAACAAATGTAACACTTATTTTTTCTGCATTGCAGGCATTACTTGCAGCAAGAGCTGGAGCTAGTTATGTTAGTCCGTTTTTAGGCAGATTAGACGATATAGGTAATAAAGGTATACAGTTAGTCCAAGATATTTCAGAAATATTTAAAATTCATAATATAGATACGGAAATTATTTCAGCTAGTATAAGACATCCCATTCATGTATTGGAATGTGCTAAGGCTGGTTCCAATATAGCTACAATACCTTATAAAGTAATAGTTCAGATGATAAAACATCCACTAACTGATGCTGGAATAGAGAAATTTTTAAAGGATTATGAAAGCACAAATAGATAATTCATAAATATATAATTTGAAATATAAATTTGGCTGTCTATAATAGGAAACTAGGTGAAGTTATTATAATACTAAACCTGGTTTTTTATTATTTATATATTTTACTGCTAAAAACATTAGTGATGATAATACAAAATATATTGCAAAGTAAAACTTACTGTTGTTTTTTAGATTGAAAAATTAATAATGCTTTATTTTTCCTTGATAAACATATTCTATAAGAATATACTTTTAAGTAGGAGGAATTATTGATTTCAAATCTTTATATTAAGTATGAAAAATACTAATGCTTACAATTCTGTTTTTAGGTATTCAACTTTATATTCAAATATTCCTCTAAAACATGAAGTTATATTAAGTTGATTATCTAAGTTAAAAATAATATTAGGATTGGGGATGGTTTTATGAATTTCAAACTAAATGAAGAACAGGCAGCAATTAAAAATACTGTTAGAAAATTTGCAGAGACAAAAATTGAGCCTATATCTTTTCAACTGGATGAAAAAAATATGTTCCCTGAAAAAATTGTAGAAGAAATGGGGCAGTTATCAATTCTGGGTATTCCATATCCGGAAAAATACGGTGGTGCCGGTAAAGATGTACTAAGCTATATTATTGCCGTAGAGGAGCTATCCAGAATAGATGCGGGAGTTGGTGTTATTTTATCAGCCCATGTATCATTGGGGTCTTGGCCAATTATGGAATTTGGAACAGAAGAGCAAAAGCAAAAATATCTTACTCCGCTAGCTTCCGGAAAAAAACTGGGTGCTTTTGGGCTTACGGAAACTAATGCGGGCAGTGATGCTGGAAAAACAGAAACCACAGCTGTGTTAAAGGGTGATTATTATATATTAAATGGGTCTAAAATATTTATAACTAATGCTGATTATGCGGAAACTTATGTAGTATTTGCCGTTACAACTCCTGGAACAGGTACTAAGGGAATCAGTGCCTTTATTGTAGAAAAAGGATGGGAAGGATTTACCTTTGGAACCCATTATAATAAAATGGGTATTCGTTCTTCAGCTACAGCTGAACTGGTATTCAAAGATGTAAAAGTACCTAAGGAAAATCTTCTTGGAAAAGAAGGAGAAGGGTTTAAAATAGCAATGAAAACCTTGGAAGGCGGTCGTATAGGTATTGCAGCACAAGCTCTTGGAATTGCTCAGGGAGCCTATGAAAAAGCATTAGGCTACGCTCAGGAGAGAGTTCAGTTTGGAAAACCAATTGCAAGACAACAGTCTATTGCATTCAAACTTGCAGATATGGCTACTAAAATTCGTGCAGCCAGACTTATGGTATACAGTTCTGCCGAATTAAAACAGCAGCATGAACCCTATGGTACAGAATCTGCTATGGCAAAGATGTATGCATCAGATATCTGTCTTGAAGTTGTAAACGATGCTGTACAGATCTATGGAGGGTCAGGTTATATAAAAGGCTATGCAGTAGAGCGAATGTACCGAGATGCCAAAATATGTACAATATATGAGGGAACTAATGAAATTCAAAGACTGGTTGTTTCAAATGCAATTCTGCCAAGACCTAAAAAAACTCAATCTGAGAAAAATAATACTGCTTCCAATAATTCAGAAAAATCTGAACCTAAACCAATAACAGGTAATCGTAAAAAAATTATCATAAGTGAAGGCTCTGCTGAAGAAAAAGTAAAGAAATTATTATCTTATCTAAAAGATGAAAACATAAAAATTGAAAAAAGTACAATTGAGCCTTTAGAGGGAAGTATAGGTGATGCAAATAGGGTATGCAGTATAGGTAAAGGGCTAACAGCTAAAGAGGATTTACCTATAATACAGTCTCTTGCTAAAACTTTTGGGGCTGAAATGGGATGTTCAAGACCTATTGCAGAGGAAAATAAATGGATGCCTCTTGATAGATATGTAGGGGTATCCGGGCAGAAATTCAGAGGAGAATTTTATATGGCCATTGGTATATCTGGGCAAGTTCAGCATCTAATTGGCATTCGCGATGCTAAAATAATTGCAGCCATTAATATAGATGAAAAGGCTCCTATATTTGCACAGGCGGATTACGGAGTTGTAGGAGATTTATATGAGATAGTACCAGTTCTCAATAAAATGCTGTTGGAAATAAAGGATTAATATATTGGAACGGTTTGAAAATTATTTATATTTTCTGTGAAAATTACTGTATTAACAATTTTATTCAAGTTTAGATGAATAAAATTATTGTAGAAGTCAATAATCATAAATGAGTTTAAATTTTTCATAATTCAACCACTTTCATAAGAGATGCAGTTCCTTAGAGGCTGCATCTTTCTTATGTGCAAATATGTAAGTATGGAAAATACCCATATTAAGAATTAACATTTACTAAGATAATAACAACTTTTATACTGTTTTTACAGTAATAATTTGTATAACAGCACTATATTCATATTGGATTTACATAAATAGGGGTGCATGGACACAATTACTATGATAATATTTCAAATCAAATCTTGAAGCATAGAAAAATGATGATAAAATATTAAGTATCTAAAAGATAAACAGAGTTTTTTGATTTGGGTGAAGTCTTTTTCTTTACCTAAAATTTACTGGCAGATTATTAAGTACATTTGTTTGGATACTTAATAATCTTGGCCTTTAGAGTAAATATTATCTAGGATGCAGTATACGTTATCTCCTGTTGATATAAAAAAGCAGAGAACTCAAAGTTTTTAATTTAAAATGGTGTTTGTAAAGAATACCTTGGGAGTATTACGAATGCTGGTTATGGGATAAATATGAATTTAAATAAGTATTAGGAGAATGAGTAAATGAGTAGAATGATTGGATATGCAAGAGCTATAAGTGAAAAGGTGAATAACAGAGATATAAAAAAGCAAGTAGAATTTCTACAGGATGCAGGAGATTTAAAATGTGAACTGGTATATATGGATGAAAATACTGATGATGACATGAATCGTCCTGTACTTCAAAAGATGTTAAATGAAATTAAAGAGGGGGATATTGTCTGTATAGATGAATTGTACAGGCTATCCTGTAATTATGAAGATTACATGGAAATAAGAAAAACTATTGATAATTTGGGGGCATCTGTATGGTGCCCTGGTAACGACGATATAAAGCCTAAATCCTATGTATATGATTTTGAATTTAAGGGATGTAGATATAAAAGGCTTGGAAATGGTGTTTACTGGGTAATAGAAGAAGAAACAAATAAAGTATTTAAAGTAAGTGATACAGAATATTTTTACAGAAAAATAATGTATACTTTTAAAAATCAAATAGAATAGGAATTACATATTTTATCAATGAATCTTACTTAGTTGGAGTTTGTACTCCAACTAAGTAAGATGAATTATCCAGGAACATATCACTGTTATCGGATAAATTTTTATTTCATTAATTATGGAAAGAATTCAATTTTTTATCCATTTAATTCATGACTTTCAATTCAAGAGATGATACTGGCATAGTACTCAATACAACAGCCAGTATCATAACTAATGTTAAATTCCAAGAGTAAGGCTAACAGAATCTTTAGGCGTTGTGAATTCAATTATGTCTGATATAGAAAAGTCAAGTCCTGATTCTTCTAAAGTCTTAGCGAAGGCCTTTATATATTTATCTGTTTTAAAGCTCTGCATAAAATTAATGGTTATATACTTGCCCACTGATAGCATTTGTAATGAACACCCAGTTGTTCCACTGCTGTACATATGAAATGAATCAATATACTTTTCACAGTCTCCAAGTTTTATTTGACCCACATAACTTAAGATAAATGTATTTGTAATTAATTTATTAAAAAATGACAACATCTTTTTTTTCTCTTCATAGGAAGGGAGTTCATCCAATTTATCAGATAAATGAATCTGTTTATTTAATTCCCTTTTAATATTATCTGTATTTTTATGCTCTTCTATCATTTTTCTATAAACTGAAACTTGTTCTTTAAAGGACAGTTTTTCAAATTTATCTATATAGGGCAGACTCACACTGCCAACGCAATTTTTAAAAGTATTATCCATGTTAATTCCATTTCGCAGATCACTGGCAACATTACATATTATAGGTTTTTCTGCATTGGGATATATATTTTTAATAGCTTGTGACACTAACAATGCAATAACAATAGCTGGTGTTGCATTATTTTCTTTTGTAAACTTCATAAAATTTTTATGATTGATTTTTATTTCATAACGGTAATATTTATTATTGTTAACCGAGTTTATACTGTCGGGTAAAGCATAACCATCTTTATAAACTTTAGGTAAATTTGTTTCATTTACTTCAATACGTCCATTTCCATAAGGTTCTTCAGTTTCCTTCGGCAATAAATTTTCACCAGCAAGCCTTATATCTTGCGCATTGAATTTATCATTGTATTTATAGGTACAGTAATAATAAATCAAAGTTTTAACAAAGGGCATTATTCCACGTCCGTCGCAAAGACCATGATGAAAAGAAATATATATTGTTTTCTCCTTATAAGTTACATCTATTAAATGATAATTAATCTCCTCACTGCCTAAAGAATGCAGTTCTGTTGTTTCTTCCAATATAAAGGGCAGCGGATTTTGTACTAAATAAAAATCACCACGTTTTTCCACCATTTTGTAGGTTAAATAGGGGTATCGCAATAAAGCTTTATCCAATGCCTGTTTTAGAGAATCAGCGCAAATAGTATCTTTCATACGCACATCTACAACCATGCTTTGCATTCCTCCTTCACGATACAGAAATGACTGACCTGAACGTATTTTGTCCATACATGTACTCCTTGAATGAGGGTTACTAATAGTATATATTGCCTTTTTCTTATTATAATTTTTTAATGCGGTATTAATTGAATTCATTTTTATCTTCCTTTCTTATTTCTAGTTTTTATATTGCATATAGATTGATGATAGCTGTTTTATTAGTAAACACTAGTTTTATTAATTTCTAATTGTCTTGTTGTTGATTGATTTTTATAATATCTGAGGATTATTTAAGTTTTATTATAGAAATGTTTTAGAAATATTAATTTGAGATATTTGCTGTATTAAATGTAAATAGAAATTGTAAGATAAAAATTCAATTGCATCGACTATAATTTACTATATAATTAATAATATGGTACTATATTAATATACAATTGATGTAGACTAGTAAGAAATTGTGAAGTAAAGAGCCCTATGTAATATTCAGATAAATAGTAAATTCAAAGGAAAGGAATTTTAGTATATGAATAATGATGAAAAACAAGATTATGATAAAATGAACTGGTTATATAATGCTTTCTATGGAGATATGGAGACTGAACAACTACAGCAATTAGAATTTATAGAAAATCATAAGAATTTGTTACAATCATATACAGATAAAGAAGTATATATATTGGATTCTGCCTGTGGTAATGGAGTTAAAGCTATTGCATTAGCATTAAATGGATATAATGTTACAGCAACTGACATAAGTAGTGAAATGGTGAAATTTGCAAATGAATTTTCCAAAAAGTATAATGTATCAATATCCACAGATGTTAAGTCATGGTCAGAACTACCAAGTGTTTTTGAGCCACAATTTGATATTGTGTTTAATATAGGTAACTCAATTGTTCATTCACCAAATGCAGTAACTAGAGAAAATGATATTTCTTCCTTGGTCCAAGTGCTTAAAAGGAAAGGGACACTTGTTATAGAAACTCGTAATTGGGAAAAAATACTGACTGAAAATAAAAGATTTACTGTATATGATAAAATATCCTACCTTGATAAAGAGTATATACCAATGTATCATTGGAAATTTAATGGTATTGAACAAGAATCAGAGGTAGAGATTTTGTTTCAAGAAATTTGGAAAGATAATCATGTTGAACTTTATGAAAATTCACTAAGTTTTACACCATTCACACATATGAGTTTATTAGATATAATGAAAAAGTTAGGTTTAGATATTATAAAAGATACATTCCATAAAGAGTGTGATTGGTATCTGATATATGGGAGAAAAGCATAGTTAAATTTTAGATTAAGGTTGAGTAATATAAATAGTAAATTTGTAAGTAAGATTAAAATAATAATTATTTATATCAATACAATAATAGGATATAATTTTAATATAGTAAAAGTTGCAGATGAGGGAGGGATTATATGCCAACGATTAGTATGTTTTATGGAATAATTATAAGAATGTATTGTGCACCTAAAGAACATGCACCATCACATTTTCATGCATATTATGGTGATTATAAGGCTGTTATAGATATTAATAATTGTGAACTTATTGAAGGAGAATTACCTAAAAAGCAATTAAGATTAGTAATGGCCTGGGCAGAACTTCATAAAGAAGAACTTGCTGCAAATTGGAGATTAGCTATGGAAAGTGAACTTCCTTTTAAAATAGAACCGTTAAAATAGGAGGGGATAGTATGTATTTATCTGTTAAAAAAGTCAAACCAGTAGATGAATATAAATTATTATTAACTTTTGAAAATGATGAAGTTAGGCTATTTGATATGAATCCATATTTGGAAAAGGGAATATTTAAGGAATTAAAGGATAAGTCTAAATTTAATTCTGTTAAAATATGTTTTGATACTATAGAGTGGGAAAACGAAGCAGATATGGACCCAGAAATGCTATACGAAGAAAGTATTCCTGTATAATATATGTGAAAATTTAAACGAGTGAAACAAGATTGTATAAAAAAATAAGAATCAATCTTGTTTTTCTATTTTTTGTTATAAAAAACAAAAAATCCAATTTATTGAGGGAAATATGAGCAAACCATTTAAAAGAGTAGAGAGATTAGGAACAGTCAGATTATTTAACAATCTGGCTGTATTCATAGTATCAGAAAATATTTATTTTTTATAAGTGTAATTGACTTTAACCTTAGGGGAAGGTTTATTCTTGTATTTGAGGATAAATGAATATGAAAGGAGAATGAATTGGATTTATGCTTTCAATTGGAGAGTTTTCAAAGATATGTCAAGTATCCACTAAGACACTTAGGTATTATGCAGAGATTGGCCTAATTAATCCAGAAGAAATTAACCCAGAGAATGGATATCGCTATTACTCCATAAAACAGTTAGAAACAATGCTTCTTATTAATCGTTTAAAAGCCTATGAAATTTCATTGGAAGAAATAAAAGCCCTTTTACAATTAGAAAAAGATCAGTTTGAAGAAAAATTAATAGTGTTGTTGAATAAAAAGAAATATGAGATTCAAGCAAAGTTAACAGTCTATGATATGATGCTGCAACAACTAAGTAATGATATGCAAAATCTTCAAAAAGGTGAATCGGTATTTAGCAATTTAAAAGATTTAGATATTATGCTTGTAGAAGTACCGGCCATATATATTTTATCAATTCGTAAATTAGTAAGTATAGAAGAATGCAATTTAGGATATGAAGTGTTGTTTAACCAATTGCATAAAAGAATATCAGAAGATGGTCTTACAATGATAGGCCCGCCAATGACAATATATCATAGTGAGGAATATTTATTTGAAGGGTACGATATTGAATTTGCAATTCCAGTCAAAGAATATGTTACTGGTACAAAAGATTTTAATCCGGGATTGTGTATTAAAACCCGACTTAAGGGAGCTTATTCAGAAATTACTTCAGTATATGCAAAGCAACATGAATGGTTAGAACAAGAAAAATATTGTGTGACGAAACCTCCGTTTGATGTTTATATAACAAATCCTAGGGAAACTGGAAGATCGAAAGATTTTATCACAGATGTGTATTTACCTGTGAAGAAAATTTGATTGCTGTGAGGAGGAAATAATATGATTAAAAAAGAATATTTTCATGATGATTTAGAAAGAGTAGTATCAAAGAAATATAAAAATATAGCGGGTATTGCTGTTGTGAAAGATGGAAATACAGTTTATGAAAATTATTTCAATGGGTATGGAAAGGAGGATACACTTCATGTTGCTTCGGTAACGAAAAGTATTTTATCAGCGCTTATAGGCATTGCCATTGATAAAGGTTTTATAGAAAGTGTAAATCAAAAGGTGCTGGATTTCTTCCCAGAGTATGATAGTATGCTGGCAGATAGCAAAAAGCAAGAAGTAAGAATAAAACATCTTCTTACAATGACTGCACCATATATTTATAAGCGTGAACCATTTAAAGAATTATGCAGTAGTTCAGATTGGGCAAAATATGCACTTGATTTATTAGGTGGAAAAGATGAGTGTGGTACTTTCAAATACTCTACAGCCGGAGCACATTTATTATCTGTGATACTTACAAAAGCAACCGGAAAAACAGCAAGAGAATTTGCAAATGAATACTTATTTGAACCAATTGGAATGAAACAACTGCCCAATTATGAAATGACTACTGAAACCTATATGAATTTTATTAAAGGTAAATATGTTTGTGGATGGGTATCTGATCCTAAGGGAAATAGTACCGGCGGTTGGGGAGTTACTTTATCAGCAGTTGATATGGCTCGATTTGGACAACTTTATTTGAATTATGGAAATTGGAATGGTAAACAGATAATTTCAAGAGAATGGATTGAGGAATCTCTGCGGGATAATTCAAATCATTATGGATATCTCTGGTGGCTGTTTAAAGAAGATGAATTTGCGTATTGTGCTATGGGGGATGGAGGTAACGTGATTTGTTGCTTACCAGAAAGAAATATGGTAGTTGCTATTGCTTCTAAATTTATGATGAGACCAAAGGATAGAATGAAATTAGTAAAAGATTATATACTTCCATTGTTAGATAGAGAGAAAAGTATATGAGCATTATCTTTACTCTATAAATCTTATTAAAAATATAAATTAATATGGGTAGCACCACGGTCACTTCGTCCCATTTTAGGATGAAGTGGCTTTTTTGTATTTATACATCAAAATATTATAAAAAGAAAGGGGATTAGTTTTAGTGAAGAGTCTGTACTTAGATTAACTTATAGTATACTCTTTCACTAAGGATAAAAGATGAATAATTGTAAAAATCTAAATGAAGTGAGAGAAAATATAGATAGAATTGATAATGAAATAGTTAAATTGATTGCTGAAAGAAGTTATTATGTGAAGCAAGCAGCTAGCTTTAAAAAAGATAGTCAAGATGTAGAGGCACCAAAACGGGTAGAAATGATTATTGAAAAAGTTTGTAAACTGGCAGAAGATAATAATTTAAATCCACATATAATAGAGATAATTTATCGCAATATGATAAATTCTTTTATTACCCTTGAATTAGAAACACATAGTAAAACAAAATAGTAAATATACAGTAAAGGATGGAAAATCTATATGAAAAATATAAAAGAGATATTAGAGAAAAATAATTTTTCCTTTGAATTAATTCATAATGATATACCTATTCATACAGCAAAAGAAGGTGCTGATTATTTTAAAATTGATATTGCTCAAATATCACCAACGCTGATAATATACACTGATGCAGGTTTTCATGTATTAGTTGTTTCAGGTGAAAGAGGACATGTAAATTTTAAAGAAGTAAAACAACTGCTAAAATGTAAAAATGTTAGAATGGCAACTAAAGATGAAGTAAAAGATTTAACTGGCTTTCCAGTAGGAAATGTACCTATGCTTGGAATACCACTTCCATATATATTGGATAAAAGACTTCTTGAATTTTCTTTTGTCTATGGTGGTTGTGGAAAGGAGAATACAACTTTAAAGGTTGATCCTAATGCCTTATTTAAATTAAATAAGGTTGTTGGAGTATTAAATTGAGTAAAAGTAAATATTTATAATATATTTAAATTAATGTGTAATTATGAGATAATATGAATTATATGCTAAATGAGAAAGGTGGAAAGCTATTATGAAAAAATATATTATTTATGCTTAGCAAAGGCTATTGCATAAAATAATAAAATTTATAAAATAGCCTTTGCTCAATCCTAAGAAAATTTAAGTTAGGAGGAGCATAATGAGCTATATTAAAGCTGATGATATATTGCCACAAGAGCTTTTAGAAATAATTCAGAATTATATAGATGGTGAGTATATATACATTCCAAGGAAGGAATGTAATAAAAAGAATTGGGGAGAGAATACTAAAAAAGAGTTGACAAGTATAAACGTTTACACTATAATGAAAGCATGAAGAAGATATTAAAAACTTCTTCTAGCAACCCTAATTCATAAAAAGAGTAAGTAAAAAATTTTAAAGGCATTAGTATATAGCGAATACAGATATTAAGTATTTGATTCAAAGTATGACTATATAATAATGTTATTACAGTTTAAAAGGTTGAGAATATAGGATGTACTTAGCTTGCTAGATATACTAAAAGCTAAGTTGTATTGGAACACAAAATTTAGTGAATTTTATCTTGAAAATTATATTTCATTCAAGGCTTATGTACAGATGATTATAGTACAGTATCCTAGATGCAAAGGGATTTCAAGCCTATAAAGAGTCTTAGAGTACGAACGCTTGGAAGTAGAAAACTTTTACTTCTATATATCGGAGCAGTTCACAAGCTGTATAAATATAATTTATCAAATTTTAATTATTAAATTATATGTGTCCAACAAGAAGTTAATCAATAAAAATAATAGATTTTATGGTGTAGAAAGCATATAAAAATCAAAAAAAGGTGATAAGTATTCAAATAATATCAGAAAATTTAAATGAATTAGGTGTTGCTTAACCACTAATTAGTTTATATATAATATATGACTAATTAGTGGTTTTATTTTTTTGCAGTTGATAAATTAATCTCAATATTATAGTATTTAGTATGATTGATGTAAGTTGTAGAATGTTATACTATTAATAGAGTTAATAATTTTAAAGGGGGACAAATATGAATACAAAATATGTTGTTATCATCCAATGTGATATTGCCCATAGAAGGTGCAGTGGATTTGCGTGTACAAATGCTTTTTACAATAGAGATGAAGTTTTTAAAGATTATGACGATAATACAAGATATATCTCTTTTACTTGCGGGGGATGCTGCGGAAAGGGAGTTGCTTCTAAGCTGGAACATTTCGCGAAGAAAGCCTATAAGAAAAATAATCTTAAGAAAGATGAAGTGGTGGTTCACTTATCCTCATGCATGGTAACTGATAATTATCACTATGACAGATGCCCACATGCAGATTATATAAAGAGCATAGTTATAAAGAAGGGGTATAAAAATGTAGTTGAGGGATCTTATATAAGTGTAGGAGCGGAAAGAAAAAGAGAAGAAGGTATATATAACTGTTATGATTAAATTACTAATATTACGTTAATTTGAAAAACAGCAGATATCCAACTTGAAATATAAATTTAAATTTTTAGATTAGGCTATTCAGATTATTTATGATTATTAATATTTAATTATACATTGGATATCTATAAATTACATAATAGGACAAGCTATATATCTACATAATTCATAGAGAGTAAATAGTTGAAAGGGTTGTTAAAAGTGAAATGGTTAAAATTTTTATTTATTTTTATTCCAATTAGCATTGTTTTGGAAATGTCAGGATTTCATAATCCTCTAGTATTATTTATAGTATCCTGTTTGTCTATAATACCTCTAGCAGGACTTATGGGGGAGGCAACAGAAGAAATTTCTGTTTATGCAGGCTCAAGAGTAGGGGGATTTTTAAATGCCACTTTTGGTAATGCAACTGAATTGATAATATCCATATTGGCTATTAGGGCCGGATTATTTGATGTAGTAAAAGCTTCAATAGCAGGTTCGGTGCTTGGTAATACTCTGTTAGTGCTGGGCGCCAGTATGTTTGTAGGAGGATTAAAATACAAATCTCAAAAATTCAATAAAAAGGCCATTGGTATGTCTACAAACATGTTGCTTCTTGCGGTTATAGGTCTTTGTATCCCAGCAATATTTATGCATTCAATAGACAGTAAATTAATATCTACTAGGTACGAAAGTCTTAGCGTTGCTGTTGCTGTAATATTACTCATAGTATACATATTAGGACTTGTATTTTCTTTCTATACACATAAAGATATCTATGGTACTGAACATGATGGTTCCGATAAAGAAACTAAATGGTCTTTAAAATTTTCTATCTTAGTTTTGGTTATAGCAACTGTTTTAATAGCTGTAGAATCAGAATTTTTAGTGGGTTCAGTGGAACCAATGTCAAAAGCTATTGGATTAAGTGAGTTCTTTGTGGGAATTATTTTAATACCTATTGTAGGAAATGCTGCTGAACACAGTACTGCCATTATTATGGCCTTAAAAAATAAAATGGATGTGGCTGTAGAGATATCCATAGGTTCCAGTCTGCAGATAATTTTGTTTGTGGCACCTATATTAATATTTATAAGCTTATTATTTAGGCCCATGAGTATAGTATTTAATGAATTTGAACTCATAGCTCTTATTAGTTCAATATTTATAGTAAGTAAAGTTGCCAGCGATGGTGAATGCAATTGGCTTGAAGGGGTACAATTGATGTCTGTGTACCTTATAATTGCAATAGCATTTTTCATAATTTAAATAGATGATGTATAGTTTACATGACCATTATGTAGTAACAATGAAAATTAAATATTTTATTAAAGCACCGTATTATTCAAGATAATTATATGGTGTTTTTGTTTCACAATTTAACGTTAATACAGAATGTTTTATCTTATTAGCTTTAATTATAATTTACCATTTGAATCAGATTATGGTATTATGCTATTATAATAAAATATATTTCAGGAGTTAAAGGAGAAAAACTAATGGGAGAATTAAGTAAGCTGCCTAACATAGGTAATAAAGTAGAAGCGCAGCTCAATGAAGTTGGAATAGAAACAGTGGAACAGTTAAAAAAAGTAGGAAGCAAAGAGGCATGGTTATCCATTAAAGCTATAGATAGTTCAGCTTGTATTAATAGATTATGTGCTCTTGAAGGAGCAATACGAGGAATTAGATGGCATAGCCTGCCAAGTGAAGTGAAGGATGAACTAAAGGAGTTTTATAATTTGGTGAAGTAAACAAAATGAGTTCACTAAATAACTAAGTCTAAGTTACATCGTTACTAACAAAAAAGTGCGTACTTTATATTTTGTCCTTTTATGATATACTGATTTTAAAAATTATAAAAGAAAGTAAATGATAAGGGGAGAATTTTTATGAAGGCAATAGCAATTAACGGAAGTCCACGAAAGACTTGGAATACAGCAACTCTTTTAAAAAAGGCATTAGAAGGAGCAAAATCTAGAGGAGCAGAGACAGAACTGATAAATCTCTATGATTTGAATTACAGGGGATGCATCAGCTGCTTTGCCTGTAAACGAAAGGATAGCGATAAATTTGTAGGTCATTGTGCCATGAAAGATGATTTAACAGAAGTTTTAGAAAAAGTAGTTTCCAGTGATGTACTTATTATGGGATCACCTATCTATCTTGGGAATGTTACAGGTCAGATGCGTTCCTTTTTTGAACGTCTTATATTTATGAACCTCTCTTATGATGAAGGAAAGCTTAATAATTTTTATGGCAAAATAAATACAGGCCTTATATATACTATGAATATAACACAGGATGCTTTAGATAAGTTAGGTTATAAATATATATTTGATACAAATGAAAGATATATGAAGCTATTAAATGGAGAAAGTGAGTCTTTAATTGTTACAGATACATATCAATTTGAGGATTATGATAAATATAATGCTTCCAAATTTAATGAGAAGCATAAAGCACAAATAAAAGCAGAACAATTTCCTTTAGACTGCGAAAGAGCTTTTCAAATGGGTGAAAGACTGACAGGGATTTGTAATAAATAAAATTTAAGTACATGATATGGATATTCACAATGAAATACAAGGAGCTGGGAGATTTATGAATGATGACTATATATTGAGAATGATAGAATCAGCTGTAAAAAATGCTGGCAAATTGATATTTAATAAGGAAAATGATGACATTGATACCATAAGTATTGAAGCCATGGATGAAAAAGATATATTGAAAATAGTGTTAAACAGGCTTGTAATGGAGTGTAAATATGATGAGGCAGAGAATATTTTATTTGAACAAATGGAAAAAACACCTTCTAGAGATATTTTTAATATTGGAATAGAATTTTATAATAAATTACTTGTAAAAAGTGATGAGGAACTTCTTAAAGGAAATTTTTCAAAGGAAGAAATACTTCAAGGTTTAAATGATTTAAAAAATATGATTGTAGAAAATAAAACTGTTTAAAACCTACTTTGCGGTAGGTTTATTTGTTTTGGAATTTTTAAATTGATTTTTCACTTCCACAAGAAAGGGATGAACATATTTTGAAAATGGAAATAAGAAAATATAGAGATATAGATATTCCAGCTATGATGAAAATTTGGAATGATGTAATTGAGGAAGCTAATGCATTCCCTCAAACAGAAAAACTAAGTGAAGAAGAGGCAATAAAATTTTTTTCACATCAGACCTATACAGCAGTGGCAGTGGGTGAAAATGAAATTTTAGGATTATATATTTTACATCCCAATAATATAGGCCGATGCGGGCATATTGCAAATGCTTCCTATGCTGTGAATAAAAATTTCAGAGGTCACAATATTGGAGAAAAATTAGTAAGACATTCATTGGACAAGGGTCGTGAACTAAATTTTTCTCTCATGCAGTTTAATGCTGTGGTAAGTACAAATAAAACAGCAATTTATTTATATGAAAAAATAGGATTTAGTCGTCTTGGTGTTATTCCTAATGGATTTTTACTTGGAAGTGGGAGTTACACTGATATTATTTTATATTATATTTCATTGAAATAATAAGTCAGTATACATATATAATTTATATTAACTTAAAACAATAATATAAAGTTAAGGCTAAAGAAAGCAATCAAGCTATTTTATTCTTTTATAACTTATGTTAGAAATTATATTTAATATTTTGTTTACAAATTCAACATAATAACTACATGAAATTTATAAATTATTCTTGACAAGCTTATATCATTGTAATAATATATATTCAATAATATGATTCATATTAATCAAATTTAAATAATAGGTTTTAATGTTTTCTATCTTAGTTAACCAGTAAACTGGAGGCTAAAATTATTTTCTCAAGCTTTATGGAAATAATTTTAGCCTTTATATTTTTATTATTAACTTTAACATAAGAAGATTAAAAGATGAAAGGACATGAATACAATGAATAAAAAAATTATAGGTGTACTAATAGCCTCTTTAACTTCCATATATTTATTTGCGGGTTGTTCTAACCCTTCAAAGCAAGCTGCTCAGAACACTACACAAACTGCTCATGCAGCTGCTAAGAATACTGAACATAATTCTGAAAGTACTAATCATGCTTCTGAAAATACTTCTCACAACCAAGCTAGTAATTCTGAAACATCTTCAAAGGATGCACTTAATAAAGCTTTCACTGATGAATTAACTGGATTAGCTACTATTGAACAGGATGTTAAGAAAAATGATTTTACAGATGCTGAAAAACTTGCGCAGCAGCTTCATGAAAAATTCCACATGGAAATTGTACCGGCTTTAGCAGATAAAAAAGGAAAAGACTATGCAGAAGATATTCATAGTAAGTATCATGAGTTACAGGATGCTGTTAAGAGTAAAGATACTGCAAAGATTGCAGAACTTATAAAAGTAAATAGAGATAATCTTGATACAACTGCCAACATTTTGGAGATTTCAATAAAAAAATAATAGATTAAATAAAAATTTATATTCAATGCACAGGTACTCGGCCTGTGCTTTTTTATTTAAATAATAGGTAGTTGAATAATAAATACATTACCGTTAAAATTATTGTGGAAGTGGAAATTACACTGATATTATATTTCATTATTTTTATGATAATAGTACTTTTTATACTTGAAATAGTATCATTAACAGCTCAACAGTAACTTTACTTTCATTAAATTTAGTAAAAATAGTTTATTAAACATCATATTATGAATGTGTTAATTCAATATGTAAAAATTTAAAAGGGGATTATGGACTTAATAATATTATAAATATTTTTGGAATTATATTAATAGTATCGAGTCTAATTTTATTTACAATTGCAGCTTTTATTAATGTATATCATAAAAAGACAGTTGAATTTATATAAAAATGTATATTTCCAACTAGATATTTTAATTGGCGAAAATAATAAACATACTTTTGACATTTAGGCGGTGATGAGATGAAATCAATACCAAATTTTATATCCTTTAGTAGAATTATTTTTTCTTTAACTTTGATTTTTCTTAAGCCATTAAGTACAGCTTTTTATGCAGTATATGTTATTTGCGGATTAAGTGATATTATTGATGGATACATTGCCAGAAAAACAGGAGGAGCCAGCAACTTTGGTGCAAGGCTCGATTCTATGGCTGATATGATAATGGATTGTATATTAATATTTATACTTTACCCAATTGTAAGTCCTTCAGTAGAAATTATTATTTGGATTATTTTAATTGCTGTTGTGAGATTGGTATCTATGAGTGTGGCCTTTAAGAAATATAAAACCTTTGCGAGTATTCATACTTATGGGAATAAAATCACAGGTGTAGCTTTATTCATGTTTCCAATGTTAATTCCATATGCCAATACAAATGTGTTAATATATATAATCTGTGTTATGGCAAGTATATCCGCAATTGAAGAATTAATTATTCAGCTCACATCAAGTGAGCTGAAAGTAAATAGGAAAAGTATATTTATAAAATAAAGGGTGAATAATCATTTTATATCTCTTTTTATGATTGAAAAACAGTGTTTTATGACATATTTAACTAAATTCAGCAGTTTTGTAGTAATATAATTGTAGGTGGAATAATATTTTAGCTGTTACGAAAAAATTCTTTTATTTAACCTGACTAACTTGGTGTAAGTTTTCCACGCACTCTGTGAAAGTGATTCGCACCAAATTAAAATTTGGGTTCTCTACTTGCACACAGCGAAAGCGATTCACATAAAATCCAAGATTTTGGTTCTCTGCTTTTCTTCAAGTATGAGTTCCACGCCAAGTAAGCCATGCATTTGCAGTTCTAAAATTCAGATCGGATAAAAAAATCCACACCTGAATTAAGAACTTGCTTCAATAAGATTAAGGCATCTTCAAAAAATAAATAAGTCAGTATACTAGTCTATTTTGAATCCTACTGCGTCAACAGAACCCTTAGATAGCTTACTATCTGAGGAACCTGTTTCCTTGTATGATTGAAAATAGACGTGGTATCTTTGACTTGTTATTTATTTTCATATGCCTAATGGAGGGATAAAATGATAGAAGTTACTAACTTATCAAAAAGTTTCAAAAAAACAAAGGCACTGGACAATCTGAACTTTCAAATAAAGGAGGGAGAAATTGTAGGATTATTAGGGGAAAATGGAGCTGGTAAAACAACTACACTGAGAATAATATCTACCATGATCAAATGTACCAACGGTACTGTAAAGGTAAATGGTTTTGACATTAATAAGGAACCTGGTAAAGTTAGAAATGAAATCGGAATACTTTTTGGAGGGGAAGTGGGACTTTATGACAGACTTACAGCACGAGAAAATATAAGGTATTTTGCAGAGCTGAATGGAATGGAGAAAAGTGAAGCAGATAAAAGTATTGAAATGCTTAGTGATAAATTTCAGATGAAAGAGTATATGGATAGAAGAGTTGGGAAATTTTCACGGGGTATGAAACAAAAAGTTGCTATTGCACGTTCCATAGTACATAAACCCAATGTTATTCTTTTGGATGAGCCAACAGCAGGTCTAGATATATCTGCATCTAAGCTGATTCATAATTTTATTGAAGATTGTAAAGGTGAAAATAAGGCTATTGTATTTTCCAGTCACTCAATGGATGAAGTAGAAAAATTATGTGACAGAATAATAATAATACATAAAGGAAAAATTTTAGAGCAGGGAACTATAGATGAAATAAAAGCTAAGTATAATAATGATGACATGGAACAAATATTTATGAGTCTGGTAGGTGATAAGAATGAATAATACCACAATAACTGTTTTTAAAAAGGAAATTATAGATCTGTTTAGAGATAAAAAAACAATACTTTTAAGCGTTCTCATACCATTGATAATTTTCCCAATTATCTTTGGAGTTCTAGGTAAAGGATTATCAAGTTCTAAAAACACAGTTGAAAACAATCTTAAAATTGCTTTAATTGACAAGGGAAACAGTTCCTTGGGAAATTTTGTTAAATCTCAAAAAAATGTGAAAGTGGAGCAATCTGATAATCTTAATTCTGATATTAAGAATGGAAAGATATATATAGCTGTAGAGATACCGGAAAATTTTAATGAAAGTATAGGAGATGAAAGGACAAGCTCTGTAAATATTACATATGATAATTCCAGTACTAATTCAGAAACAGCTAATACAATAATAAATTCAATTATTGATGCTTATTCTAAGGAAGTAGTAACAGCAAGATTACAAAAAAGACATATTGATACCAGTGTATTAAACCCCATAAAAATAAATAAAACTACAGTTGTAAATGAAGATGAAGGTACATCTAAGCTAATATTATCAATGCTTTTGCCACTAATTTTAGTACTATATAGTGTTACCGGTCCGCTGTCAGCTGCAATTGATCTTGGAGTCGGTGAAAAAGAAAGAGGTACATTAGAGCCATTACTTACAACAAGAGCGGGAAGAATGTCTTTATTATGGGGTAAATTTCTTGCCATAACTGTAGTGGGGCTAATGGCAACTATTGCTTCAATAGCAGGTATTCTAATTGCAATAAAGCAAAGCAGTGCTGCGTTTGGAAGCAGTAGTGGAATATCTGGTATGGAACTTGACGGGTCTTCATTTGTTATAATCGGTATATTAATAGTATTTTTAACCATGGCCTTTGGTGCATTAGAGCTGGCTATAAGTATATATGCAAGATCTTTTAAAGAAGCTTCTACTTACACTTCTCCTTTAATTGTAATAGCTTTGGTACCTACCTATGCAACTTATATGTTAGATGCGAAGAATATATCTTTAGTCTATTTTAATATACCTCTTGCAAATGTAGTGTGTGTACTAAAAGAACTTATCGCCGGCATATATAATTACAATCATATATTTATTACATTGGGATGGATACTGGTATATGTTGTAATTTGTATTTTATTCGCAAGATTTATGTTCAGCAAGGAGGAAGTTATATTTAGAAGTTAGTAGTTTATAGTTTTAAATATATTAAATAATAGAAATGGAGGTGTTTATAATTTGAAGTTAGATGGTTTTGGAATTTTTGTAAAGGATATGGCCATTATGATTAGATTTTATAGAGATGTATTAGGATTTGAGATTAAAGAAGATGAAAACACATCAAATGTATATTTAGAAAAGGATACAACCTTATTTTTATTATACAGAAGAACAGATTTTGAAAAGATGACAAATAGGTCATTTGGATATACAGATACAATAAATGGACATTATGAAATAGCATTAAGTGTTGAAAATTATGATGCAGTTGACTTGAAATTCAAAGAAGTTATTTCAAAAGGAGCAATACCTATTTTAGAGCCAACAACTGAGCCATGGGGACAGCGTACTTGCTATATAGCTGATCCAGAGGGGAATTTAATTGAGATTGGATCATTTACTAAATAATTAGTGGTATCAAGCAGGTGAATGACAAGAGTACATATATGAATGGACTTTAGAATAGGTTAGCATATTGTAAATATAGATAAAAGAATTGAAAGAGGTGTAGAATATGGCTAATGAAATATGTCCTAAGTGTGGAGCACTTAAGGAACTTGATGTAATTGTAAATGAAAATGAGCAAACTGATTTTAATGGAAATATAGTGAAAATCAAGACTAATAATTTTTACTGTTCTTCTTGTCATACATTTGTAAAAAGTGAAGATATAAAACAAAATAATAAGATATTTATATTTATTTATGATGGAATGGCTGACTTTGAAATTACTCTTATTACTCATATTTTAGGGACAGACTTAGGTAAAGAAATAGTAACTATTGCATATGAAAATCATATTATAAAAAGCTTATCTGGACTAGAATATAAGCCAAAAATGTTAGTTAAGGATGTTCTGGCAGAAATCGCAGATGGATTAATAATTCCTGGTGGATGGAATGGGGAACTTAAATCAGAATTGGTTGAATTAATTGAAAATATTAACTCACAAGGTAAACTATTAGGTGCTATTTGCGGTGGACCATACTTTTTAGCTAAAGCTAATATTTTACAAAGTAGAAAGTATACAACTTCTATGATTGAATGGACAGAAAATTATAAACAGCAATATGAAGAATTTGATCCTTTCCCAAGAGAAAATTTTGTTAATGAAAGAGTTGTAGTGAACGAAAATTTAATAACGGCTCAAGGAGTTGCCTTTATTGATTTTGCATGTGAAATATGTGATTGGTTTAAATTATTTAAAAATAAAGATGAAAAAGAACAATTTTTAAAGACATTAAAAGGTTGATTGGTAATATATCATTCTAGTGATGTTAACTATTGGTTAATTATTTTAGATGATTTTTTAATGAAAATATAAATTATCAAAAATTAAGAGATTTTATACTGAATAGGAAACAAATATTATATAGTTTATCAGCTTATAATATTTGGGAGGTAATAAATGAAAATAATTAAAGAAATATTAAGTTATACATTATGTATAATGGCAGCTGTAATTCTTGCAATTCTAGTTAATAAATTAATACTATTTAAAATTAAAGTTCCCACTGCATCAATGTACCCTACAATTAAAATTAATGATCAAATTTTTGTAACTAGAATATATAATAAAGACAACTTAAAAACAGGAGATATAGTAGTTTTTAAATCAAAAGAATTAAAAGAAGAGCTTGTTAAAAGATTAATAGGCATCCCTAATGATACTGTAGAAATTACGGATAAGGGTATTGTATATGTTAATGGAAAACAATTGGACGAACCTTATGTAATTAATAATGGAGGAAAATCAGGAATTTATAAAGTACCTGAAGGACACTATTTTTTCTTAGGTGATAATAGAATGAATTCAAGAGACTCTAGATATTGGAATAATCCATATATTGATAGTTCAGATATAGAAGGAAAGGCCCAAATTATAGTGTATCCTTTTAATAGATTTGGATTTTTAAAATAATATTTCTATAATTATAATTTTAGGTTTTTATTATATTGATGCTGTTACAGTAAAATAAGATTAAATTATTCTATTTAATAATATTATCTTTAAAAAAAGATCTTAATTCTATATATACAGAGATTTAATGCATGACTTTCTTGTAATTATAGAGTAATCTTTCATAGCACAAGTTAGTTCAATACCAACGAACGTGTCACTAGGGGCAAATAGGATATATATAAAGCATACAATTATTCAAGCTACTATAGTGCCTATGCCCCTTGCTAGTTTGTTTTTTATGGAAAAGTTGAGTATTATAACTTATAATTCTTTCAATAATATATCATTAATAGATAGCCTAGGTCTTGGTAACGGGTTATAACTTGGATAACCAATTGGTAATAGTGCAATAACTTCATAATCTTCATTAAGATTGATTAATTTTCTAACCTTTTCACGATCGACAAAACCAACCCAACAACTTCCAAGCCCTAAATCAACTGCTTTTAGTGTCATATGATCAATTGCAATTGCAGCATGCTGCCATGTATAGTATTTATCTATTTCTGGATTAGCCATTCTTTCCAATTTACCATCTTTTGCAAAGTTATTTATTTGTTGCTCTGTTTCTTGATAGAAATCTTTGAATGCTCCCATATTTTTTAATTCTAAGAATTTTTCCTCTTGTTCCAGCCATGCTTTTTTATATGCACAGCATACGATTACAACTGGTGCATTTTTTACAAAAGGTACAGTGTATTCATTTAGCTTTTCTTTTACTTCGGAACTTTTAATTATTACATATCTGGTAGACTGTATGTTTGATACAGATGGAGCAAGCCTACCTGCTTCAATAATTTCCTGAATGTATTTATCAGGTATAGGTTGTGTTTTAAATTTTCTAATACTTCTTCTTGATTTTATAACTTCATTAAAATCCACAAAAATCACCTCTTCTAAAAATTGGTTATCATTTACATTAGCTCTGAGTAATAAGCTTTTGGAATTATACTATATTTTTGTTAGTAATATACTTATAGTTAGTATTGTACAAAAAATTATTTACTATTGTCAAGTGAATATTATAAAATGTAACTGAGGTGATTTTTAACTAGCAACAACTTGAATATATAATAAATATAAATCTTATTTCAATACATTTATGTAAAATGATAATATATGGATTTTAGTAGAAATTTTGCACCTATTTCTACTAAGTTCTGAATCAATATAATTTGGTATTATCTGCCACGTATAGAAGCGAGTGTTTAATAAAAGGCGATGGTAATATTTTTAATAAAAAGCAATTTACATCTTTACTTAAGGAGAAAATAAAAGCGAGAGCTATTATTTATTATTCTTATTGAATTAATACATATTATTATCTTAGTAGTAATCTATTTGACTTTACCTTTCCTTTTTAATTTTAAGATCTAAAATATTTATATAAATCAAATTACTTAAAATATGTGACGGTATGGTATAATCCTTACATAGTTAGTTATAAACTATACCATGATTAAACTAGAGGAGAATCATATGAATGTACTAGAAAAAAATAAAAGAAAATTTAAAATACCCCAAGATATAATTTTAATTATTATAATAATACTTTTGTTCGGGATTGTTTGGCAATGGGTAATGGTCGAAAAAGAAAGAAATATATTATTAGCTAAAGGAGAAATATTTAATATTAACAAGCACAATATGAGTATATATTCTACAGGAATTGGTAGAGACACTGTTATTTTGATACCAGGATCTGGTACACCAAGTTCATTTACTGATTTTTACACAATACAAATGGAATTGCAGTCGTATGCAAAAACAGTAAGTTTCGATAGAGCTGGATTTGGATGGAGTGAAAAAACTGATATACCTAGAACTATTAATATATTATCAGAAGAGTTACATGAATTACTTGAAAAATCAGGACAAACACCACCTTATATATTAGTCGGTCATTCGTTGGCTTCTTTAGAAGTAATTCATTTTGCACAAAAATATCCTACTGAAGTTAAAGGAATTGTTCTGTTAGATGGAGGAAGTCCAGAATTTTATGCAAATGATTCTGAATCAAAATCATATATATTAAATCGTGTTAGTGCTGTTTTAAGAGTAACAGGAATTGCAAGGGCATTTCAAAATTTAGGTGTTAAACTTCCTTTTGTTGGTGAGAATTTACGATATAATAGGCTGCCGAGTGATATAAAGAAAATAGATATAGCTATGTATTATAAATATTTAGGGAATACAAATAATTTGCAGTATATTAAAAATATAAATGAAAATGCTAAAGAAGTTATAAAGAATGGGCATATTAAAAATATTCCTTTAACTATAGTATCTTCCGATAGTAATGATAGTTGGACAAAAACTCAAAAGGAGTTGTTAAGCTGGTCAAATCATAGTTTTCAAGAAACACTTCATAATTCTGGCCACTATATTCATTGGAGTAATACTGATTATATAGTTAGAAAAATAAAAGAAATTATACATATTACAGATACACAGGCTGCTGTAATTATAGAGCAAGTGATCAGTAGTGTTTTTCTAACTGTTTCCACTTCTATTCCTAAACTTTTTGCTGTATCATCTCCTGTAAGGATAATGTTTAAATCTCTTGAAAACATTGATATTATGATAGTTTCTATAATTATAACAGGCAGCAGAAAAATAACTTGATTCATATTTGCAGAAGAAACTTCCTTTCTTAAGGACTTTGCTCGTTCCAATAATACTTCTCGTGCAGATTTCTGGTTATACCTTGCATTGGTATGTGTGGCATCAACTATAAGGGTTTTGCTCACTAAAACTCCCTTATCAATTGCAATTTCCACTGTTTTCTTTATTAATAAGTCAAGTAAACTCATGTCTTTCAAGCGTAGCTTTCTGAATTTGGTTAATGTACTCGGATGAATCAAATCAACTTCTGCTGGTGACAGATTCAAAAAATATTTAAACGACATGTCATAAAGTGTTCGTGCGACTACATCCTCATCAGATAGTTTTTTATATATGGTACTTAAATAGCATAACAGGATCCTTGGCTCCTCGACCCATATCAATACTGTAACTATTAAGTAGTTCATCGTAGATGAACGAAAAATCAACCAAATCATTGAGTTGTCTTAGAAAGTGATCTTTTGGAATAATCATGTCATATAAGCCTTGATATTTACTCATCACAAATTTCTGTTGTCCCTTTAGCATATGCTTCCTCCTTTCCAATCAATATATGGATACCTTCTTAATTATATTAATTCGACACAACAACTCAAAATCCTTTTTGCCTAGATAAATTAATCCTAAAGAAATATCTTTTATTAATAGAAAAAGTAAAACCGCCATCACTTTCGTGATAACGGTTCAATATTATTAGTTTTTCAGTGGCCTCCAGCATGAATGCGGTGTTTTGCAAAATATTTGATTTAATCATTGGAAAGTTATGATTCTAATTCTTTCAGTATTGCTTGTTGTAGTGGGGCTGCACCTGTAGAAAGATTCCATTCACTAAGAGAATATTTTTTATGATCAATTAATAATGTTGTGGAATCAATACTCTGGCATACATGGCCTTTTTCTTCCAATTGTTTTATAACAGCATTTCTAAAGTCATTGTTATTATAGCAACGGTTTTCGATATTCAGTACTATTTTCTTTGACATAGAATTACCACCTTTACTAAATTTATAAATTAATTATACACTTCCTCAAGTAATATTTATTGAATAAAATCATCATGTACAACAAATTTATAATTATTTTTTTACTGGTATCTGTATTTCACTTAAGTAATCCTCTGTATTTCTTTCATTCCATGGTCCTTTTATACCAACTTGACGTGGATTTCCAGATATATTATATCCATTTTCCTCAATCCAATTAGCTAGAAAAGTATATGCACCTGCTATATTAGAATAATTTCCTGGAACTAATATACTAGCTGCATTTCCTACAGCTTCAGTTTCTTTAAATACAAATCCATTCTCGTCATTCATTAGCTTATCAATGACCATTACTACCTCAACGTCAACTTCACCTTCTTTATAACCATCATTATGATAAGTGGCATAGGCAATACCTGTACAAGAAATATTTTTTGACATTAGGTATTCGTTTAATCTTGCCCAAAGTGTGCCTTCTGCATCGTAAGCTGGTATAGTATCTCTTAAAGATATAACCTTATAGCTAGGTAGTGATTTTAGTGTAACATTATACTTCATATTAACTCTCTCCTTATTTATATTCTTGATTATAGAGTTGATTTTTCTAAGTCGTATTTCCTCGGCTTTAATATTATTTGTAATTTCTTCTCTCTTCACCTTTAAAAATTGTTCTAAATTCTCATTTGATTTTTCTTTCATAAATATTGCTATATCTGATATATTAAACCCCATGTCTCTCAATGACACTATTAGGCTAATATCTGAAATCTGTTTTGCCGAATAGTATCTATAACCTGTGAAGTCATCAATTTGAGCAGGCTTAAATAGTCCAACTTCATCATAATACCTCAGCATACGTACAGATACTTTAGTAAATTTAGAAAAATCCCCAATCTTAAACATAAAATCAACTCCTATAAATTGTTGCCATTCGAATGACATCCTTAGAATAATACTTAACATCATGTGAGAGTCAATATAAATTTTAATATTTAATTTACCTTTAATATATGAAATTATACCATATGATTCCATATAATCTATCATTCCAAATAAATCACATTATAGATTTATTTTATCAAAGCACTGTAGTATTCAATTATAAAAGTATAAATTCTTTTATCTACCTAGTTTAACCTGACTAACTTGGCGTAAGTCTTCCCACTTCCTCAAGTGTGAGTTCGATGCCAAGTAAGCTATGAATTTGCAGTTCTTAATTCAAGATGGGGGGTAAAAGAATCCTCACCTGAATTAAGAACTTGCTTCAATTTATAGTCATATTACATTATAAAAAATTAATATTTTAAATTTAACTAAGGGTTAATTAGTGGATCTATAACAATGCTTTTAGATAAATACAGTTTTTAATCCTGTAAGACGTTGCTGAAATAATAGTTGTTATTTTTTGTTTTATATAGAAAGAATTACATAAGACTAATGATTTTTAGAATTAAATCTTTTTAAATAAAAAGTAAAGTGTTGACTCTAACATTATGTCATAGTGTAATATAAAGTTAGAGGCTGATAATGCTAACAAAACTCATGCCGGCAGAATATTAGGTGGTATTAAAGCTCTAAAATCGAAGTGGCAGGTGAAGTTATGATGAAAACAGTAAAACAAGTTTCAGATTTAACTGGAATAAGTGTGCGTATGCTGCATTATTACCATAAAATTGGATTATTAAAACCAACTAAGTTAACGGAAGCAGGCTACAGGCTTTATGATGATGAAGCTCTTGAAACCTTACAGCAGATTTTATTTTTTAAGGAACTTGATTTACCACTAAAGGAAATTAAAGAAATCATAACCAGTCCTTGTTTCGATAAAATGAAAGCACTGGAAGACCATAAGAAGCTGATCATTTTAAAAAGAGATAGATTAAATGCTTTGATAGAGCTTATAAATAAAACTTTAAAAGGGGTCAATAGTATGAGTTTTAAAGAATTTGATATGACTGAATATTATAACGTACTAGAAGAATTTAAAAAAGAAAATAAGGATAGAGTAATTAAGAATTGGGGAAGTGTAGATAACTATAATGAATTCATTGAAAAATGTAAATCTAAGGAAGCTGAAATCGCTAAAGATGCTATAAAGCATTATGGAAGTATAAAAAAATTTACTGAAGCTTTGAAGAAAAATTTAAATAATAGCCTAGCAATAACTAAGGCAGAACAAATGGACAAGTTTAAAAAAGATTGTCTTTATGATAAGCATCCCAAATTAAAAGAGTTATATAAGAAACTTACAGCTGATTTAACTAAAGACCCTTCGTCACAGGAAATTCAACAAATTGCTGGTGAAATAACTAATATAGCTAAAAAAGATTATGAAGCTTTTAAAACTAATATGGGAGACTATTATTGGTATGCTATGGTGGAATTTTACTTAGTATTTCCTAAAGGACTAGACAAATTAGATAAGAAATATGGTGGAAGTGGTGTATCGTGGATAGAAGAAATTGATAAAAAATATGGGAATGGTGCGTCTAAATTTATTGGAAAAGCTTTAAAAATTTATTTGGGGGATTATGAGCCTAAAATAGAAACTCTATATAAAAAGCTTAGATCTAACTTAAGTAAAGATCCTACTTCAAAAGAGATTCAGCAAATTGTTTCTGAAATAGATAATGAGAACCGAAAAATACATGAAGCTTTAAAAGTAGATGAAGGAGAAAATCATTTGGGGTATATGGCAGAGTTTTATTTATCGAAGCCTGAATTCATTAAAGCAACAGATAAAAGATATGGAGATGGTACATCTAAGTTTATTGGGGAAGCCCTAAAATTTTATGCTGAAAATAATAAGTAATGAATTTAAACTCCTGCTAGATAATTTTCGTATTAGTTTTACACAGCAGGTTTAGCACTTCCTCAGGGGGAGCAGCTTCAGTAATTATTGTGCCAATCAAGTATATTAACTCCACAGCTGCCTATAAAGCATTTAGTTGGTTTGTAGTTACATATGATTTCAATAGTCATTGATCCTGTAAATCCATCCAGGTCTTTATTTAGTACTCCTCCTGTGCATATGACATTGATATTGTTTCCTGGTTTGCCCAGTACTGAAACAATGTCCACCATGTTAGTTAATACCGTAAGTTTTTTCTTACTCTTTGAAAGTTCTTCTGCCAGCAGTATGTTTGTGGAAGATATGTCTAAAAAAATAGTTTCATTTTCATTAATTATGTCTACTACTTTTTTTGCTATAATTTGTTTTGAGGGAATGTTAATGGATCTTCGTAGTTCAATAGCTTCATTTGGTGCAGACTTTGTTAATGGAACAGCACCGCCATAGGTTCTTTGAAGGAACCCATTTTTTTCTAATAGTTTCAGGTCTTTTCTTATACAATCTTCTGTAACATTAGATTTATTACTTAAATCTTTTGCTATCAATTTACCTTCTTTATGTAAGATTTCCATTATTTTATCATATCTTTCTTGTGCAAACAATTTTATCCACTCTACTAAAAGTTAATTTAGACATATGAAAATAAATAGAAAGTCAAAGATGCGACGTATATTTTAATTATGCAAGGAAACAGGTGACCAGGATAGTGGCTATCTGAGGGTTCTGTTGACGAAGTAGGATTCAAAATAGACTAGCATACTGACTAGTTATTTATTTGAATGTGCCTTATATAAGTTATTTTATATCATAAATACCTAGATTTCGTACAAATATAAGATTTATATTTTCATATATTTACCTGTTATTATTTTCTATAATATTCCTTAGTTTTCTATTTATTAAGGCGTAGCCTGTTGGAATAATATAGAAAGTTTAAAAATGGCAATACTAAAAATACTT
>Ga0334885_1000323_pt1 | contig 88391 bp, 78 predicted proteins | sample GraSluR1_MG_8_FD_207233 | JGI IMG/M metagenome (GOLD analysis project Ga0334885, IMG submission 207233) | Sludge microbial communities from methane-producing bioreactor in Wageningen University, Netherlands - Granular Sludge_31_05-R1 | ecosystem: Engineered > Bioreactor > Anaerobic >...
GTCGCGCCGTCACACGCATCCACCCACGTACCATCGATGAACATCTGGTAGGTGTTCTCTGCCAGGACAGCCACTTGCTCTCTCTCCTTGGGTTGGTGGGTTGGCGGGAACGAGGCCAGAAGAGCATATCCTCCGAGTTACACTTCTCTTCGAGTTGCCCTTCTTCGTCAGTGAGCTTCAGCGACGGCAGGTCACCGCAACACGAGACAGCACGATAGACCTTCCCTCCCCTGCCGCTTGACCGCGAAATCGAGAGCTTGAACGTATGCAGAAAACCCTCTCGACGCAGTTACTGAACGGCCTCTCTGGGAACGACTCGTCTCTTCTGTTCTATCGACCCCCCCGAATCGTGAATCCGTGAATCAATCAACTGAACACACCTGTCGCACGGCCCTCATGCGACGACAAGGATTCAAAGCGCGCTGAGGAAGCCACGCGCCGAGCCCCTCGGCGCTGTCGTCCCGCAAAGAAAGGTGCCGCCAGCCTCACTCGATCACGGGTTGTCATCGCACCTCGATTGACATCTCGTACGGCAAACAACCTCCTCAGCACCCCCCATGGCCGTCCAACCCAGCGGCTCGTACCACAGCCACAAGCTGACGAGCGGGTCGCGCAACCTGCGCATCGATCTTTGGACAGCCGGCGACGATGCACCTTCACTCTACCAAACGTACGGCGGATGGCGTTCGGGAGAGCCGCTGTTGAGTCTCACGTGCGGGGTCGGCATGACGACGCAACGGGCGTGCGACGAGCTTGTCATAAAAGGCTCGATTCGCTTATGTTCAGGACAAGCACATAAGTCTTTACGATATAGCCGTTACTTCAACCGTGGCAAAAATCTGCATGCCATCCGCCAACCAGAATCTACTGCCAGCTGATGCAACTGCTCGCACCTGATCGGCAACGTCAGAGTGAAACCGCAGAAGTCCGAAACCATGGCCACTTGGCGGCAGTTCTCCGGCAAGGTGGAGCTCACACAGACCGATGAGCATCTCGTTACCTTCTCCGTCGGAAATAACACAAACCGGACGGTATCCATCCCAGAGCGGCTCCGAGCGCCCACTCTCATCCGAAGATAGCAGCGTGATTCGGACTGCCAGAGTGACGCCTCAGATCGGCTTACCAGTTGTTCCGTCATCCTTCATGAAACCCCACAGGTCCATGGGGGAAGAAGTGCTTTGGCGCAGAAGTACTGCCCTCCCCGGACTTGACGGCGCATAGCAGCATCAGGGCCCAATTGCTCGAGTCGCCAGCAAGCGCCGTGATGGCCTTTGAGAGTACACGCCGGTACTCATCGATACGACCCGATCGAGACCGAGCCCACAGGATTCAACGTAATTGAGGGTCGCCTGCAAGAAGTCGACGTGCTCCATCGGGTTCTCCATGGTCAGTCACTCGACGACGCAAACGGTCAGGGTGTCAGCAGCTTCTTTAGCTGCGCGGGGGTGTAGAGCTGGCCGACCTCGGGGAACTGCTTATGGAAACCCTCTACGCCTGGACCGTACTCCACCCAGCTAAGAAACACCGCCGCCTCGCGTCCCTGGTTATCTCCCACGGCGAAGGCAAGCCCCGAGGGCACAAACATCACCGGCCGCACGATGGTGCCTGGCCCAAGCAGCTTCTCCAGCTTCTCGCTTGCACGCTGCAGACCACGCACCCAGCCGCCGGGGACAAACCCTATCCAGCCCTGCTCGCATTCGAGCACCCAGCGACCATGGTCGTTTAGACAGATCCCGAATTCGCTCACCGAGCGGCCGTCCTTGACCATGGGCACAACAAAGCCGTCCTTTAGCATGGCGATCGGCCACATGGCGGCGAACATGTTGCCGGTAGCCGCGTGGAGATCGTCGGGCAGCACCCACTGGACCAACATCCGCCCGCCTGTCTCGTAGTCAACCGCAAGTGGCGCTGGCTCTCCGGGCGTTGTCCCCTCGAGCAGCTCCCGCTCGCTGCGGCTTTCGGCAGCCTCCAGCGCCTGGCGATACGCGCGCGGGAACAGTCGCTTGGCCGCCTGCTCGGCCGTCTCGCCATCGGCCGCCACGCCGGGACCCGCGTTGGGCGTTACCGTGGGACTGGGGCCCAGAGGAAGCGGAGGAGGGGTGTAGCCAAAACAGCCGGCGAGAAGCAGGACGGCGATAAGACAGGCGGAGGCGCAGCATGCCTGCGCTTGGTATGCCAGAACTCCTCGCCGCTTGCTCTTACCCGACATCGCCGTAAGTGCACACGTACCGGAGAATCGCATACCCACCTCACGAGGAAGAGGTCTCGGCTGGCTTGTCGGAAAGCATCTCGGTAAGCGAGCTCTCGATGAGCGCCCGACCGTACACCGTGTCCTTCTCATAGCCGCTGCTCTCGGAGTCTACGAGTTCCTCACTCTCAAGGAGCGTGATATCGCTGTCGGAGTAACGCCGCAGATAGGTATGCCGACGCGGGAGGTCAACTCGCACGAGCAGCGGCACCGGCCAGTCCTTGCGAGTCCAGCCCGATAACTCTCCGATAACGGGCCAGCAGCCATCGCGTAGGCCGAGGTCGTGAATTAGCGCGATCACGATCGCGCCGTCGGCGCGCAGGCCTTCTAACTCCGGCAACCGTGGTTGCTTTGAGCGCCTTGGCCCGAACAAGTAGGCCAAGATAATGCCGGGCGACTAGGAGGTGCGGGCGACCACGCCCACCGCCCATCCTTTGTCCTCGAGCGGAACGCAAAACCAGGTTCCCTCGCCGTAGTTGAGCGGCTGCGCCACTAGGGAGGCTGCGGTACGCCGCAGAGAGCTAAGATCGGCGGCCAGTCTGCGCCGGACGGCCAAGCGCTCAACCTCATCGACCACGTCGAGCAGCAGGTGGTGAAGCGTGGTATCGATATCGTCGGGGACTACCTCGGGAACCGCTACATCAACCTCAAGGTCGGCGTTCTTCCTTGAATAGGATCCCGTACGGATACCGACGAACCCCGGCCGCCAGACGTTGCCGGGGACGTGGAAAACGACAGTGAGCTTGAGGAGCGATTGTACGCCCACCCTCGCCTTCTCTACCTGGGACATGAGGCGACTGATGCCCGCACCCCATAGGCGGGTACTCATGGTATCGCCGCCGATGATCGCGCCGATCGAGAGAACAGAGGCCGCTTCGCTCACGGTGGTCTTCCTGCCATTGCCGCTCCTTATGCGTACCGAAGCGTGATCCCATACGTCCCTACCTGCGCGAACTCTCTCCCCTGCCTTCATGAGGCCCACGCAGTGCGCGGATCGAGTCCTCTCCACAGATCAGAAGTTGGGCACGTCCGCGAAGAACCTGACAACATCGTAGTTGCCGATCAAACGCGCTAGCCCGACCGGCGTCTGGCCCGAACTATTTGGGTGCAGTGGATCCGCACCTGCCGCGCAAAGGAGCTCGATGATGTCGCCGCGACCTCGCGAGTTGAACATCGCGACAAACAGCGGCGTGTTACCGAACGCGTTAGTGGCGTCAACATTCGCACCCGCCTCGATAAATAACTTCACCGCCCCACTTGCTCCTTCCTGAGCCGCAAGATGCAACGGAGTGAAGCCCCGTCGATCTCCCACATTGGGATCTTCGCCCGACGCGAGCAGAGCCTCGACCAACTCAACATCATCGCTCATGGCAGCATAATGGAGCTCGGACCAGCCTTCAACAGTAGTATCTTTCACCACATCTCATACCTGTGGCTACAATGGTGTTCGAATACTCTATCTGACAGTGATTCGTGTTACTGCTGATGGCGGCCGTGCTTCTGGGGTAGTTTAACTCCGCGGTGGGAATACAGGGCGTGCGCGTCGCTTCCAGATTACTCACAGCACAGACCACAGATTATTACGAAGTGGTCATAGCTGATATGGAATAGTTTCAACAGCAGTTCACGCCTCGAGTCTCTTATCATTTTCATGGGCACTCTGGAAGAGCTATACCCCGCACGGAGAGCAGCCGCCATATACGCTTGGCCTCCTGCCACGCGTCAGACTCCGACGCTGCATGCAGTCCGTACTTAATCAGAAGGCCAACGCGTTTTCCTTGAGCGCACGTCATTATGGCCACTGCCGATCTCTGTGTGCCACGCAGACCCCAGCGTACTTGAACGGTCCTATCTGAGGATTCCGCCACCAGCGTCCAGCGCCTGACACCTCGTACCATGGCAGCCTCGTCGCTCCAGAAAGTGTAGATCTCGACATCGGACAGACTCTGCTCTCCAGGTCTGCCGCCGAATTCCACCGCTTCTGCCACCATGCCATGAGGGTCAAACTCGACATCGGCAATCGAGTAGTCGCCACTCGTAGCATCGGGAAGTGTGATGGCTAGACCTGATCCCAAGCGGACAGTATCTCCTGAGTGCAGCTCCTGCACGCGTACATGGCCGTCCTCACCGTTACAGCTACCGAGCAGCGGGAGAGCTGCGGTAGCGAACAAGACGAGGGCAGCCCAAGCCATCCATCTTCCCCGCCAAGGACGGGTGCCCTCGCCATGGCGATCTCGATGTAAATACTGCACAAGCTGTGCCAACGTAAACCGCCTCTCCCTCGCCATGGCCTTTCGAGCCGCCGATCTCGCTCTCAAACTAGGGCCCAATGATGATCCCCCGAAAGCTCCCTATGATCTTCGGAACAGCCACCGAGTAGTCCTCGTCGCGAGCACGTGCTTTCCTCGGCCGTCGTTGGAGATGGTCCGGGCAAGATGATCAAGATCTCCCAGCAAAGACCACCTGGAAGCAATCGAGCGACGCCGCTTGCCGGCGCACGTGGGGAACTCGCTTTGAGGCTGGTCGTACCACGTCCGCGACTGTAACGCATCTACCGGAGCCATGGCGTAAAAGGATGTACCGGAACCGCGCACAGCACGGGAGCAGCACAAAGGGAAAGTGCGCCCCTCCACGGCGGGAGGAAGCGCACATTTTCCCTGCAAAATGCTGGTAGCGGCGGCAGGACTCGAACCTGCGACACGCGGATTATGATTCCGCTGCTCTGACCAACTGAGCTACGCCGCCAAGAGGCAGTATGCTAGCAGAGCCCGGCGCGGTCTCGCAATTGCAGGCGTCAGCACAGGTGATACCGAACACGCTCAATGGCAGTCGCTCATCGCAGTAACCGGTCGAGATCGTCGGCTCTCAGCGGACGATTCGAGGGAGAGCCGCGAACTCCGCTGACACGCCAGGCGAAAGGCTTGCGTTTCGACATTTCGGAGACGCCAAGAGCGCTGTACCGTCCATCGTACCGAAATGTCGTGAGCAAAAAGCCAGCGCGTTCGCCCTTTTTCGTCCTCTCGACCGAGCTGCAAGGCAAGCTCTCACTCGCGGATCGGCGCTCCCTTCGTTCGCTGATGGCGTTCGACAGCTCGGCATTATCCATAGTGTACAAATGCAGCGGAGATATTTCGTCCTCTCTACGCCATATCGCCCTTTTCATTTTTGGCGACTCCGGAGATAATGCACTTGGTTGTGAAACAGTGCGCAAACGGTGCACAGAAGGCACCAGGCCACAGCGCTGGCAGCCTGAGTGAGGAGGAAGACGATGAGGGCGCAGATTCTGGCACAGGGCGAGCCCACGGGCTACAACGTGCATGCTGTGCAGCCTTTTGGCTATCGGTCTGACGCCAAGATTAGGCGGACGAAGCTGACTGGGACGTTTTTCCTGGTCGTCCTCCCAATCATCTTCAACGCGGTCGTCGGACTCATTTGACAAAGCCCCCCCGACCGCCGGCCCCCCAACCGGCGGTCCCCCTCTGAGGGGCAGGAACCTTCGGTTCCTGCCCCTCACTGCATCTGGCACCTGCGGCGCGACGTAGCTCCCCCTCGCATCGTCTGTTGCCGGGGCCCGCATGTCGCCAGCTGCCCCTCTGAGGGAACCCGCGCCTCCACAACGAGGCGCCAGCAGCCGGCCCACCGGCACGACTCACACGGTAAGGGCTAGCCCACATATCGTCCCTCGCTGGTTGAAAGCAGCCAACCTTTCTTCTAGCATAGCTGCGCTCCTGGGGGAGTGCCCGAGTGGCTAAAGGGGGCGGACTGTAAATCCGTTGGCGCAGCCTACCTAGGTTCGAATCCTAGCTCCCCCACCACCTACGCCCGGTTAGCTCAGCAGGCAGAGCACCTCCATGGTAAGGAGGGGGTCCGCGGTTCGAATCCGCGACCGGGCTCCATCTCCTCCGAACGATGCTTCAGCTTCTCACCGATGGACTGGAAATCGTGAGCCTCGACCCACAGTTCGCGTGGCAGGGACGCGAGAGTTCTCGCGCTGGCGCAGGCTCGTGTCGAACACCCCGTGCGACCCGCACAACCCTTAGGCATCCGTGCGGGTCCTAATCGTCACCAACATGTGGCCGACTCCCGAGCAGCCCGCACGGGGGGTGTTCGTGCAGCGGCAGGTAGAGGCGTTGCGGCGAACGGGGCAGGTAGAGGTGACCGTCGCCGCATTCAGTGCCACGGGGCGCCCGTGGGAGTATCTGCGACAGGCCATTGCATTACGTCGCCGCAAGGCCGAAGCCGACCTCGTCCATGCGCACTTCGGCCTCAGCGCTCTGACGGCGCTGGGCGCGATATGGGACGGCCAGCCACTCGTGCTCACCGTTCACGGTCGTGACTGCCATCACCCCGTTACGCGCGCGGTCACGCGCGCGGTCGCTCGGCGTTGCGCGGCCGTGGTCGCTGTGTCTCGCGAGCTGGCCGCCATCTGCCCCTTCCCCACCATGGACATCATCCCCGCCGGCGTAGACACCCACCATTTCCAGCCATGCTCGAGGCAAGAGGCACGCGCGCGCTTGCGCATAACGGCGAGCGAGCGTTTCGTCCTGTTTCCCTCCGATCCGGCGCGTTCGGAGAAGCGCTATGACCGCGCCCGCGCCCTCGCGGCGTCTCTGCCCGGACTAGGCCTGCGCTCCTACCACCACACCCCACCGCAGGAGACCCCGCTTTGGATCGCCGCCGCCGACGCGGTTCTCGTGACCTCCGACCGCGAGGGCTACGGTCTAGCCTGCATGGAGGCGCTCGCGTGCAACGTGCCCGTCCTCAGTACACCGGTCGGCATAGCACCCGAGGTCCTGCCGCGCGTACCCGGGACCCTCTGCGCGCCGTTCAGCGTGAGCACGTGGCGCCAGGAGCTGCAGCGTATCCTCGCCGACCCCGACCCGCACGTCCCGGGACGAGAGGCCGCACTCGAGCACAGCACCGACGCAATGGCACGGCGGACCGTAGTGCTCTACCGAGAGGTGCTGCGCCGAGCCAGACGCGAGGAGAGCCGCAGCGCGGAAGCGTAGGGGACGAACGGCCGGCGGAACGTCGTCCTAGAGCCGGAGATCAGCCCTAGCAGATGCGCGGCAGCAACTCCCCAATGGGCATGTCGAGCACGCGGCGCGTGCCGAACGCCGTGCGCAGCGCCACGCGCCGCGGATGGGCCTCGGTGAGCTCCCCGACGATCGCCGCCCGCCGACCGAGCGGATGGGCACGAAGAGCCGCGAGGACGGCGGCGGCGGACTCAGGACCCACGACCATCACCATCTTGCCCTCATTGGCCAGCACCAGGGGGTCGTAGCCGAGGAGGTCGCACAGAGCCTGTACGGGAGCCGAGATGGGGATGGCCGCCTCCTCCACCTCGATACCCAAACCGCTGCTCTCGGCGAGCTCGGCCAGGACAGTCGTAAGGCCACCTCGCGTGGGGTCGCGCAGGAAGCGCAGATCCTCACCGGCCGCGGCCAGAGCGACCGCTACGAGGTGCCAGAGCGGCGCGCAGTCGCTCTCGATGTCCAGAGCGAGATGGAACTCTCCGCGGGCGGCGAGCACAGCCGCGGCGTGGTCGCCGATGCTCCCTGTGAGGAGGACCAGATCGCCGGGGCGCACCGTGTCGGCACCCAGCCGGTGCGCCACGACGATCTCTCCGACGCCGGTGGTCGTGATGTACACGCCATCGGCAAGCCCTCGCTGCACGACCTTGGTGTCGCCCGTGACGATCGGCACGCCAACGCTGCTCGCGGTGCGACCCATGCTCGCACACAGTCGGCGCAACGCCGGCAACGGAAAGCCTTCCTCGATGATGAAGGCGGCGGCGAGCGCCAGCGGCCGCGCCGCCGCCGTAGCGAGATCGTTCACCGTACCGGCTACGGCCAGCGTGCCGATGTCGCCGCCGGGGAACTCGAGAGGCTGCACCACGTGGGCGTCGGTAGTGAACGCGAGGCGAGCTCCCGGCGATGCCAGTTCGGCCGCGTCGTCGAGCCGGTCGAGGACCGGATTGGAGAACGCCGCCACGAACACATCTCCCACCAGGTCGCGGTACAGCTTGCCGCCACTGCCGTGGCCGATCAGAATGCGCTCGTCTGTACTCATGCCAGCTGGCCCCCCGTCTCCAGAGCGCCTTGGGTTCGTACCGCAACGACGCGCGTTTGCCTCCTCATTCGCCGATATCCCGATAACGGTAGTAGGCCGCACAGGCTCCTTCGCTGGAGACCATACAGGCACCGATGGGCTGCTCCGGCGTGCATCGTTTGCCGAACAGACCGCACACGGGCGGGTCGATCAATCCGCGCAACACCTCGCCGCAGCGGCACCCCCGCGGCTCGCGCGAGGGGCCTGGGTCTACGCTGAACCGCTCCTCGGCGGCGAACTGACGAAAGGCGGGTGCCAGTACAAGACCGGAGCCGGGGATCGTACCCAGGCCGCGCCACTCGGCATCGGACGGTTCGAATACTTGAGACATCACCTCGCGCGCCAGGGTGTTGCCCTCCGGCCGCACAGCACGCGTGTACTCGATGGCTACGGCGGGCTCACGCTGCGCCGCGAGACGGACCAGCGCCGCCAGCACGTCCGCCGGCTCGAAGCCGGCGACAACGCCACCCACCCCGTACTCCCTGGCCAGGAAGTCGAACGCCAGGCTGCCGGTGATCACGCTCACATGCCCCGGCAAGATGAACCCGTCGATGGCCGTCTCACCCAAGTCGAGGAGTGCTCGCAGCGGCGCCGGCATGGTCTTGTGCAAACTGAGAACGGAGAAGTTGGTCAACTCGCGACGAGCTCCGTCGAGGATGGCGGCGGCCACAGCCGGCGCAGTGGTCTCGAAGCCGATACCGGCGAATACGACCTGTCGATCGGGTCTGGTCGCCGCGAGCTCCACCGCGTCGAACGGCGAATACACCACGCGCACATCCGCGCCCTGCGCGCGCTCCGCGGCGAGCGTGCTGCTCGACGACGGCACGCGCACCAGGTCGCCGAACGTGGCCAGCGTTACTTCCGGAAGCCGCGCGAGCGCCACCACGGTGTCGAGATCGCGCATGGCCGTCACGCAGACTGGGCAGCCTGGCCCCGACACCAGGCGAATGCCCTGCGGCAAGAGCTGGCGCAAGCCATACCGCGAGATGGCCATCGTGTGCGTGCCGCACACCTCCATGAACGTAAGACGACGACCCGCAGACACCTGGCGCAATGCGTCGGCCAGACGCCGGACCTCCTCGGGGCCTCCCGGCTTGGAATGTTCAGGAGTCCCCATGATCCTCAAACTCTCCAGCTTCCTCGCGATCCTCGAACGCGAGAACCTCGCGCAGCAGGTCTAGCGTCTCCGTGGCCTCCTGCTCGCCCAGCACAGCTATGGCGCAGCCAGCATGAACCAGAACGTAGTCGCCTACACGGGCATCGGGCACCAGCAGGAGACTCACCCGCTGTGTGAGGCCTTGCGATTCGATGGTCGCCATCTGATCTTCGATGGCGGCAACTCTCATGGGGATGGCGAGACACATGGTACGTCCTTCGTTCTCTCTAGGGCGCATCCACGGCGCCGAGGGAAGTATACCCGGCCACTACGGCCTGTCCGAGCGCGAGCCCTCCGTCGTTGGACGGCACCAGCGCGTGAGTGAGTACGGTAAAGCCCGCCTCCTCCAGCGCGCTTTCACAGAGTTCCGTGAGCAGTCGATTCTGGAACACGCCGCCCGAGAGCGCGACCACCCTCGGGCCACCCGCCTCACGCAGACCACAGCAGAGATCGCGTACAACGGCCGCAAGAGTGGCGTGGAGACGCGAGCCGACGAAGCCCGGCGAGCGGCCAGCTTCGAGATCCTCCAAAACACCCGCTAGGAGGCGTGCCAGGCGTACCACGGTCGGGCTGCCATGCCCTCCTCCGAGTTCGCGGCAGCCCGCCACAAGCGGCCCGTCCACAGAGTATGCGTACGGCACGCCTCCGGCCTCCGAGACCATCTCGAGCTCGATGGCGGCCTGCCCCTCGTAGGTCACCTCGGCCCGCAAACCGGCCAGCGCGGCGACTGCGTCGAAGAGCCGTCCGCAACTGGAGGTAAGCGGCGCGTTCGCCTTGGCGGCGAGCTGCTGCCGCAGCGCCGCCTCCTCCATCTCCGCGAGCGCCAGGCCCACGGCCAAGCCTCGCCGCAGACCATCTTCCCCGAGCAGGGTCAGCAGCCAGCCGGCCGCCGTCCGTACGGGGCGGCGGATGGCCAGCGCGCCGCCGGGCAGCGGCAGAGATTCCAGGTGAGCCGCTCGGTAGAAGCCGCTGTAGTCGCAGAGCAGCACCTCGCCGCCCCACAGTGTTCCGTCTGTACCATAGCCGAGGCCATCCATGCTCACCCCGATCACCGGCTCACACCGGCCGTTCTCGGCCATACACGCTGCCACATGCGCATGGTGGTGCTGGACGCCAACGCGTGGCACCACCGTCCGCGCGGCACGCTCCAGCGCGTACTTGGTCGCCAGGTACTCGGGATGCAGATCGTAGGCGATCACCTCGGGCCGCAGGCGGAAGAGCTGCTCGTAGAGATCGATCGACGCCTCGTAGTGCTCCAGCGTCTCCAGGTTCTCCAGGTCACCGATGTGCTGGCTGAGGAAGGCATCGCGTCGGCGTGTCATGCAGAAGGTGTTCTTGAGCTCCGCTCCACATGCCAGCACTTGTGGAAGCTCGTCGGACAGCTGAATCGGCAGCGGAGCGTAGCCACGCGACCGACGCACCAGCCTCGGCCGGCCACGGCGGACAAGGGTCACGGAGTCGTCGTAGCGCGCGCGGATATCGCGATCGTGGAGCAGGGACGCATCGGGGATTCCGGCCAGACGAGACGCCTCCTCCCAGTCTTTTACGATCGGCTCCTCCGCCAAATTGCCGCTCGTCATCACGAGCGGTCGCCCGACCTCTTGCAAGAGCAGCAGATGCAGCGGCGTGTACGGCAGCATCGCACCGAGGTAGCACTGCCGTACGGCCACCTCGGGATGGACGGCGCTCCGATCATCCAGCGAACGGCGCCACTGGAGGAGCACGATAGGATGCTCGGGCGACTCGAGCAGCGCCGCCTCCTCGGCCGATACATGGCAGTGAACGCCAAGCTGCTCGAGATTGGCGAACATGACCGCCAGTGGTTTGTGCGGCCGACCCTTGCGTCGTTTCAGCTCGCGCACCACGTCACCATCGGTAGCGTCGCACGCGATGTGGAACCCGCCGAGCCCCTTGAGCGCGAGGATGCTCCCCCGACGAAGGAGCTCGGCCGCGGCGACAATAGCCGCCTCGGGCGCCTCGGACGACCCGTGCACCTCCGAGGCGCCCTTGAGCCACACGCGCGGCCCGCAAACGGGGCAAGCGTTCGGCTCGGCGTGGAAGCGGCGATCGCTGGGGTCTTCGTACTCCCGCCGGCAGGCGGGGCACAGGGAGAAACGTCGCATCGTGGTGCGCTCTCGGTCGTAGGGCAACGCCTCAATAATCGTGAAGCGCGGACCGCAGTTGGTGCAGTTGATGAACGGATAGCGAAACCGGCGATCCGCAGGGTCCAGCAGCTCGCGGCGGCAGTCGTCGCACAGCGAGATGTCGGGGGATACGAGCTGATAGGCGCCCGAGTCCGCGTCACTCTCGAGAATCGTGAAACGGTCGGCGCCTGTTGGCTCCACGGGCGTCGCTTCGATAGCCGTCAGGAACGCTCTCGGCGGCGCCTCTCTCCGCAACGCGACGAGGAACTCATCGACCAGAGGAGCCGCGCCTTCGATAGACATCTGTACACCGGCCGACGTATTGCGTACCCAACCACTGATTCCGAGACGACGCGCGAGGTTATAGACGAAGGGGCGAAAGCCGACGCCCTGGACCACGCCGTACACCCATACCTCGCGCGCCGCGCGAGCAGCCACCCCTCCCGCATGATCGCTCACGTCGCGGGGGGTCAAGTTGGACATCGGAACTGAATGTCCTCCTCGACCTGCATCTGGCGACACTCGCTGCAGCGCATGGTGTAGCTGAACCCTACAGGAACACCATGACGGCAGAACTCGACTGTGGCCGCCAGTACCTCGAGCTCGCTGTTCCCGCACGACCTGCACGTATGGATGATGTCGTCGCCGACTCGGTAGATCTGCTCGATGCGCTCCCTGGCGCCCAGAGAACCCGCGTGCACCGGCAAGTCGGCCTCGGGCAGAACGACCGCGTGCTCACACCCGGCACCTCCGTTCCGCAGAGGCTCCACCTGCCCAGGGAGGTAGGCAACGCGCAGCCCCGCCTCGCACAGGTGGCGCTGAAAGCGGCAGTCCGCGTCATCAGGCTCGGCCGGCTGCTGGCACTCATGTTCCAGAAACACGTCGCGACGGGTCGCGAAACAGCGGCAGTCCACGCGCTCTACTACCTCCGCCTCCAGACGCGGTTTCGGCGGCCGTCCGCGCCGCCTCCGCAAACGCGGCGGCAGCAAGCCCAGGCAGCCGATGTCACGATGGCTATCCAGGACCTCCGTCACTCGCGCGAGCCAGCCATCGGCGAAGTGAAGATCGTCCTGAGCGCGCACCAGGTACGTTTTGTCCGCGAGGGACGAGGCGATATCCATACCACAGCGGGAGGCCTGCGGCCCCCTGGGGTCGAAGCCGAACCCCGCAATGCGGCCCTTCACGCATTCACGCGTGAGGTAGCCGGCAACATCTTCCCGGCATTCGCGAGCCATAACAACGATCTGGCAAGCATCCCCCGTGGTGGCACGCAGATTGCGCACGGCTGCGCGCACCGCATCCATGCCGTTGTTGGCGAACAGCACGATGCTGACGTTCATGAGCAGCCTAGCTCTCGTTTGACGAGATCCAGCACATCGTCCACCGCAGCGGCTACAGACGGCGACAGGTGTTCGCCGAAGGTCTCCACGTCCTCGGCTTCGACAGTGAAAGCGATGACCTCGGCAGGCATAACGTACTCCAGCTTCCGGCCGAGCTCCAGCGTGGTAACGATGCCGATCGAGTGAGCGCTGCTGTAGCGGTGCCCGCCACGGAAGTCCTCACCTGAGAAGCGAACGATCTCGCCGGGCGTGCGGCCGCTCTTGAGGGCATCGACGATGATCACCTTGTCGAAACCCCTCATGAGCTCCAGCAGCCGCAGCCCGGCGACCTCGCTTTCCACCACCTGCACACCATCCGGCAGCGAGACGGCGCGCAACCGCTCCGCCACGACCAAGCCAACCCCGTCGTCCGACAGGATCGGGTTGCCCATGCAGAGCACCAAGGTGCGCAGTGGCACTCCTACATGAACCTCCGGACGCTATTGAGCACCTCGCCGCCGTCCTGTTCGCGGACGGTGACCTCGAGCGGCATCTCGCCGAAGAGGGTGTGCGTGGCACAACCGAAGCACGGGTCATAGGCGCGGAACGCCATCTCGACCTCGTTCAGCAGGCCCTCGGTGATCTCGCCACCGGGTTTGATGAGACCTTGGGCTGCCTTCTTGAGGGACATGCTGATGGCGGCATTGTTGTTCGTGGTACCCACGATCAGGTTGGCCGCAGTGACAATGCCGTTCTGATCGGTCTTGTAGTGGTGGTACAGCGTGCCCCGTGGTGCCTCGACGACGCCAACACCCTCACCCACGATGCCGGTTGGAATGGCGTGCACGTCCGGATTGGTCACCTCCGGATCGTTGGCCAGCTCCAGCGTACGCTCGGCGGCGTAGAGGAGCTCCACCAGACGCGCCCAGTGCGTAGCCAAGGTGGCATGAACCGGTTTGCCCCCAAGCGTGGAGTAGAAGCGCTCGTACTCGGCCTGCGCCAGCGGAGTAGCCATACCATCGGCGGCATTCAGCCGGGCCAGCGGAGCGGCGCGGTACACCCCCGAGTCGTTGCCGGCCACGAAGCCCTTCCAGCCCACACCCTTGAGATACGGGTAGACGAGGTAGCTGTACGGCTCGACGTGCTCGGCGATCTGCTGCAGGTAGTCCTTGGCCTCGAACTTGACGAACTCTTTGCCGTCCGGATCCACCACGCGGATCTTGCCGTCGTAGAAGTTCACCTTGTTGTTCTCGTCCACCAAGCCCATGTAATAGGTGTGGTGGTTGTACGCGTCGCTCATGATGAGATCCACGTAGTCGCCGTTGGCCAGGACCACGGAGTTGAGGATCTCGATCGTCTGCTGCGCGAACTCGACCTGATAGGCGGCGATCTCGCGCACGCGTTCGGCCTCTTCTGTGCTCAGCGGCTTGCTGACGCCGCCGACGATGCAGGAGACCGGATGCACGGAGCGGCCACCGACGATCTCGATGAGCTCGTGGCCCCAGGCACGCATCTTGAGGACGGCTCCGGCGATCTCCGGACCGACCTTCTTTACCACGCCGAGGATGTTGCGCTCGGCAGGATCGGCCGTAGGACCGATGACGAAGTCGGGGCCAGCAAGCACATAGAAGTGCGTGGTGTGATCGGTGGCGCTAAAGGCGTTGTAGAGGATCTCGCGCAGCAGCTTGCCGGTGCGCGTGGGCTCGACACCGTAGACGGCATCGATGGCCTTGGCAGCCGCCATGTGGTGCGCCTCGGGGCACACGCCGCAGATCCGCGGCGTGATACGAGCGAGCTCCTCGACGGGACGCCCGATGCAGAAGCGCTCGAAGCCACGCAGCTCGGGAACCTGGAAGTAGACGTTGGCCACCTCGCCAGCGTCGTCAACGAAGATCTCGATCTTGCCGTGGCCCTCGAGCCTGGTAATGGGATCGATGCTTACCTTCTTCATCTTCAGACCTTCGCCCTTCTCAGCAACGACTTGGCCAAACCGAAGCGGTAGAAAGTACCCAGGGGATCGGGCACGGTGGCCGCGATCTCGGCGATCTGCTCCGGCGAGTCGGCATCGATGATCGCCGCCAGCGTGCTGAGCATCTTGGCGCCCTGATCATCCACACCCGGCGGCGGCCCGTAACAGCCGCGACACGGCAGACCGACGGCGGTACACTTGCCGCCGCAGCCGTCTCTGGTGACGGGGCCCATGCAGATGACACCCTGCTCGAGCAGGCACTTTTCCGGATCCCAGGCGATCTCCCACGGCTTCTTGAACGCGGTGATCTTCTTCTCTTCCTTGACACGTTTGCACTCGTCGCAGCAGCTTCGCGTGCCGGCACCGAGCACCGTACCTTTGGGCGGTAGCTCGCCACCGTTCTGGAGAACGCCGATGACCGTCTCGAGCACCGCCCAGATCTGCTGACCCTCAGGCGGGCATCCGGGGATGTAGTAGTCGACATCGACCACCTGGTCGAGCGCCTTCACGGTGTCGTAGAGATGCGGCAGATCCAGTTCGCCCTCGGGGACCTCCATGCGCTCGACCGGGTACACCTTGTCTGGGTTGTCCACCGACGGGCTCTGCGTGTAGACGAGGTCCTTGATCTCTTGGGCGCTGGACACATTGGCCAGACCTGGGATGCCCCCCTGCGTGGCACAGGCACCGAAGGCGACCAGGATTTGGCTCTTCTTCCGCAGCAGGCGAGCCATGTATTCATTCTCGCTATTGCGGATGGCACCGTTGAACAGAGTAACCAGGATGGCGCCATCATCCAGCGCCTCCACATCCTTGTACTTGAAGTCGGCGGCCACCGGCCAGAAGGCGATATCGAAGGTCTCGTCGACCTTCAAGATGTTCTCTTTGATCTGCAGGACGGAGATCTCACAGCCGCCGCAGGCCGCCGCCCAGTACATCGCGAACTTGGGCTTGCTCATGCCGACACCGCCTCCATCTCCTCCTCGGCCTTGGCCTTGTACTCGTCCGAGAACTGCGCGCCCCAGTTGAGGGGGCCGAGCTCTCGGATCTCCTCGATGAACTCGGTGACCACGCGCGCCCACTTGTCGCCTTCGGCGGCCGAGACCCATTCCAGACGAATACGCCCCGGCTCCATGCCCAACTGCTCGAGCATCTTCTGGAGCATCGGGAAGCGCCCGGCGGTACGCCAGTTACCGTTGATGTAGTGGCAGTCGCCCGGGTGGCAGCCGGAGATGAGCACGCCGTCGGCGCCCTCGGCAAAAGCCTTCATGACGTGGGTCGCGTCGACCCGGCCCGAGCAGTTGGTCTTGATCGGAATGAGATTCGGCGGGTACTTGAAGCGCGACGTCCCCGCCAGATCGGCACCGTTATAGCTGCACCAGCGGCAGAGGAAGCCGATGATGCGCGGCTCGAAGTCGCTCACTCTTATCTCCTCCTCGGCTCGCCGGCGCTAGGCCAGCGCCCCTTCGATCTCGGCGAAAATCTGATCGTCGGTGAAGCCCCGCTGCTCCGGCACGTTAGAGCCGCAGGCCGAGACACACACGCCACAGCCCTTACACGCAGCCTCGATGACCTGGGCGGCGTCCAGCTCCTCGTTGTACTGGATCGCGTTGTGGGGGCAGAGCCCGACGCAGATATGACAGCCCGAACACCGCTCGGGATCGATGTAGGAGATCGTTGGCTCGATCGACACCGTCTCGTTGTCGACCAGAGCGAGCGCGCCCGCGGCAGCCGCGCCGGCCTGCGCCACCGAGTCCGGGATGTCCTTGGGTCCCTGGCAGCAACCGGCGATGAAGATGCCGTCGGTGATCGTGCTCACCGGCTCGAGCTTTGGATGCCGCTCGATGAAGAATCCGGCGGAGCCGCAGCCAAAGCCGAAGGTCTGCGAGAGCTCCTTGGCGCCTGCTTGCGACTCGAGCGCCGAAGACAGGATGACCATATCGACGGGGAGATTACGAACCACCCCGAGCAGCGTGTCTTCTACAGTAACCAGGAGGCGACCGTCTGGGTTGTCTTTCGGAGCGGCCATCACCTCAGCAGCACGACCGCGGACGAAGGTGACGCCCTCGTTCATCAGCCGCTTGTAGAACTCCTCGTAGTTCTTGCCGAAGCAGCGCATATCGATGTAGCACTGGTAGACCTCGGCCTCCGGGATGTGCTCCTTGATGAGGTGAGAGAACTTGAGAGAGTACATGCAGCACACCCGGCTGCAATACTCGTTGTAGTTCTCGTCGCGACTCCCTACGCAGTGGAGAATGGCCACCGAGCGCGGCTTCTCGCCGTTCTTGCACAGGATGTGCCCGCCGGTGGGTCCGGAGGCATTGCTGATGCGCTCGAACTCCAGCGAGGTGATCACATCGTCGAGGCGGCCGTAGCCGTAGCGCGCCTCACGCCCCGCGTCGAACATCTCGAAGCCCGTGGCCACGATGATGGCGCCGACTTCGAGGTCGACGAACTCTTCCTTCTGCTCGAAGTCGATGGCCTCGGGGCCGCAGGCGCCCACACAGGTCTGCTTGCATTTGCCCCTCGTGAGGTACAGGCATTTCTGAGGGTCGATGGTAGCCTTGAGCGGCACGGCCTGCGGAAACGGGATGTAGGCGGCGCGCCGGTTGTCGAGGCCCTCGTTGAATTCGTTGGGGACTTTGGCGACCACGCACACCTCGGTACACGCAGCGCAGCCGGTGCACTTGTCGATGTCCACGTAGCGCGGTTGCTTGCGCACCTTGACCTTGAAGTTGCCCACGTAGCCGTCGACTTCGACGACCTCGGAGTACGCGAGCAGATCGATGTTCGGGTGCTTGCCCAGCGCCGACATCTTCGGCGTGAGGATGCAGGCCGAGCAGTCGAGCGTGGGGAACGTCTTGTCGAACTGCGCCATGTGGCCGCCGATCGACGGGCTGCGTTCCACTACGGTGACGTGGTGGCCGGCTTGGGCGAGCTTGAGCGCCGCCTCGATGCCGGCGATGCCACCGCCAACCACGAGCACGTTGGCGTTCATGGGCACCACGATGGACTCGAGCGGAACCTGGTAGGGCACACGCGCCACAGCCGCACGCACGATGTGCTTGGCCTTCTCGGTAGCCTCAACCGGATCCTCGGTGACCCACGAGTCGTGCTCGCGGATATTGGCCATCTGGAATAGAAACTGGTTCAGACCAGCATCCGCCACTGCCTTGCGGAAGGTAGGCTCGTGCATGGTGGGCGAGCAGGCGGCCACCACGACACGGTTCAGGCCGAGCTCTTTGATGTCCTTCTGAATGAGCTCCTGGCCGGGGTCGGAGCACATGTACTTGTACTCACGCGCCACGGTTACATACGGCAGGGTCGCGGCGTACTCCACGACCTCCGGCACATTCACCTTGCCGGCGATGTTACTCCCGCAGTCGCAGATATAGACGCCAACCTTGGGCTCGCCGCCATTCGTAGTATCAGCCATTCGTGTTCCTCCTTCCCCCGCTCACGCAGGCACGGCGGCGAGCACCGCCTCGCAGGGGACGACCTGCTTGTCGATGGCGAGGTCCTTGGGGTCGCAGCCCAGCGCATAGCCGGCGAGCTGCGTAAAGTACAGAACGGGAATGCGGAATGAGGTGCCGTACTTCGCATTTACCTTCGGCTGGTATGCCTCGAGGTTCATCTCGCAAAGCGGACAACAGGCAACGACTACGTCGGCACCGGATTCTTCGACCGCAGCCAGCAGGTCGTGGCACATCTTCAGCGCGGCGTCGGCATTGGTAAGCATCATCATGCCGCCGCAGCACTTGGTTTTCATGGGGAAGTCGACTATGGTCGCGCCCATGGCCTCGAACAACTTGTCGAGCGTCACCGGGAACTCGAAGTCGTCCCAGTCGCCACCCATGGGCCGCGTGAACTGGCAGCCGTAGTACGGCGCGACCTTAATGCCAGTGAGGCGCCGGGTGACCTTCTCCGCCAGCGCCTCCAATCCGTAATCAGTGACCAGCACCTCGGCCAAATGGCGGACCTTGACCGTACCCTTGTACGAGCGGCCAACCTGTGCCAGCGCTTCGTTGACCTCGGTAGCCAGCTCCGGACTGAGCGACATGTACTTGTTGGTCTTCGCCAAAACGGTGTAGCAGGAGTTGCACGTAGCGATCAGATCGCTGGCGCCGCTGGCCTCTGCCAGCGCGAGATTACGCGCCGAGATAGCGAAGCTGAGCAGTTCACGAGCGCTGAAGTAGCTGGTGGCGCCACAGCAATTCCAGTCTTCCAGCTCCTCGAGTTCGATGCCCAGCTTGGCGCACACCGCTCGGGCAGACACGTCGTAGGCCTTGCCCGTGGCTTCGGCGGAACAGCCGGGGAAGTACGAGTACTTCATGGAACGGCGACCTCCTTGCTGTCCACATAGGCAGTCAGCTTGCGAATCTCGGCTGCGCCCTGGATGTCTTTCGCGAAGAGCGGCATGCGCCCGGCGGCGAAGAGCTTGAGGCCCATGAGCGCGAACTTCGGACCAAGGGTTGGATCCTTGGTGAGCATGAACTTCGCCATCAGCTCGAGCTCATGGTTGCGGCCGTGCTTCTCTACGCTCTGCATGAAGTACTTAGTCATCGCCGCGTTCTTGGCGCCCTGCGGAAGCAAGTCATACTTGATGGCCAACCGCTTCAGCTCGTACATCAGATCGGTGATCTTGATGCCGGCCGGGCAGCGAACCGTGCAGGAGTAGCACGACGTGCACAGCCAGATGGTGTTCCCCTTGAGGATCTCATCGATCATGCCGGCGCGGAAAGCAGCGATCACCTCGCGCGGTCCGTGATCCATGAGGTAAGCCGTGGGGCACGATCCTGAGCAGGCTCCGCACTGCTGGCACTGCTTGATCTTCGAGCCTTCCGGCATGCTCATGACGTCTTGGCAGAAGACGTCGTGCAGGTGCTTCTTCTCCTGCGTGGTGGTTAGCTCCGCCATACTCCTCTCCAGTTCGTCATGTTGGCCGACTGGCACGAATAACCATCAGGTACACGGGTACAGGGCCTCTCGATCTCAAGAGGCCTCGCCAGTTGCCCCCATCACCCTCCGACACTTCGCGGCATCTTGCCTTTCGCGCATTGTACACAGCGAGCATGAGAACCGTGGCCGGGGAGCGCGGGCTGCAACTCGAAAAACCACCATTATGTGAAAATCTTAGCAAACCCGCGCACGAAATACTACTGCGCGACTCCACTTTCCCCGAACATCGGGGGACAGGCTGCGGGGACGCGTTGCCACGAACAGAAGGAGCCTAGCATGCTCCGCGAAGGCCGCGCAGTAAATTCGGCTGAGTGTACAAATCGCGGCGCCCGCCCCGCCGCTTTGGAGAACTCGGGCAGCGCCGGGACTCGCCAGCTGCGGCGGTATACCGGCCCCGGCTAGCGGGCCAGCGCTCCCTCCCTCGCGCCGCGTCTCGTCGCTTGCCCACCCGCATTCACATCGGCATCAGCCGTGGTACACTTTCGCCCCCGAGCCGACGTAGCTCAGCTGGCAGAGCACATCACTCGTAATGATGGGGTCCGGGGTTCGATTCCCCGCGTCGGCTCCACAGACCCCCTTAGGCTAGGCAGCGGATGCTAACTCCGCCGCTTCTCGCTTCCCCAATTCCACTGCCAGCACAGAGCCGGCGGCGCCGAGAGCTGCGGCGCTCGCCATCCAGGCGGCTCCGCGCCGCTCCGTGCCGAGCCGCGCATCCAGCGAGATGCCCCCAGGCCCTCCGTCGGCCAAGGCGAGTAGGGCAGCGATGAGCACAACTGGGTATTCGTAACCACCGTTGGCGTTCCAGGGCCCCTTCTTGAGATGGACTGTGCGGATCGCCGTGAGCATCACCGAGGTGAGGGCGGCCGCACTCAGCGGAGTCGCGAGCCCGAGGACGAGTAAGCTTCCGCCGGTCGCCTCGGCAAGGCCAGCCACGGTGGCATTGCGGCGCCCCAAGCCGAGGGAAGAGAAGAACTGCCTCGTGCCCTCCGGACCACCTCCGCCAAACCAGCCAGCCAGCTTCTGCAAGCCGTGACCGACGAAGAGACCGCCGACCGCGGTCCGCAACAGTAAACGCCCGAGATCCATGCCTACTCCCTTCAGTCGATGACCCGTCGCCCGATTGGTTTGAGTCACCTTGACCTCTACCCCCGGAGGAGGGAGTGTGAACTGCGGAGCTATGAATGCCGGCATCAGCGGCGAGGGGTGTCCCTCTCTCGAGGGAGACTCCTAGCTCGCCCGCGGAAGGATCTCGATCTGCTGCCAACGCGACCAGGCGATCCATGTCTGGATGGGCGGTTGTCCTGGTTCGCTGTCGTACTCGAGCACGAGCCACCGTGCTTGCCCGGTCTGGTACCTCCTGAGCTGTACCACCGTGCCCATGCGACCCTCGAAGAGAATGCGATCGCCGACCTGTGGTTCCACGGCTGCCTCCTCCATCTCGGAACTGCATGGGGCCCAGCCGATCTCTCCCCCAACACTCTATGATCCCCCACCCTGGCCTGATGTCAATGGCCCACGCCGCGCTAGTCCCCGGAGCCTGCGGCGGTACCCTCGGCGACGCCGAAGAGCTTCTCGCGGTAGTAACTCTCGGCCAGATAGAGGGCGGCCATGGGATTGTGGCCGAGCACCCGGTCCTTCACCGCCAGCACGGTGGTCGGCGCCGCCGAGGAGCGCAGGAACAGGGTGTCGTGACCAACGCAGAGGCCGAGGATCACGTTGAGCTGCGTACCCGCCTTCTCCAGTAAGGCGGCCTGCCCAATGGGGTTGCACATGGGTTCGAACTCCCCTGGGCTCAGCTTGTCGGCGTCGGCGATACCCAGCGACTCCTTGGGGATGCTCCCATTCTTGCAGGCCACTGAATCCACCGTGAAGCCGTTCGCTCGCAGCACTCGGGCGAATACGGCGGCCTCCCGCTGCAGGCCAACGCAGAACGCGATGCCGATATGTTGAAAGCCACAGCGGCGAGCGAAGTCCATGATCTCCTCGACGCGAGTCGAACGACAGTAGCCGTGGCTCTCCACGAGCGCCGCGTTGCGAGCGATGGCCCGCGTCTGTTCGTCTTCGAGGTACCCGGGTAAGACCTCCGTGCTCGCCGGATCGCGCCCGGGACAATCACGCGGTGCGGCTGCGCGATCGTCGCCGTTACAGGCCTGCTTGCGGCAGTGCGCACAGGTATACATCTCTCCCCTTTCTCATCCCGCTACCACGGGAATACCGTCCTGCCCATAGCCGCCGCGCTCCCTGGCGAGAGGGCACGGAGCCCGTCGCGCGCGGCCCGACAAGTCTACCCACGCCATACCATCGGTGCAGGAGGCGGGGCGCCTGTGCCATCCGCGCGGAACGGGAATGCCGCCTGCCGATACCGGCAGTCCTCGAGCATACCGCGATGACGCCGCGCGAATGCCACTCCGGCACGGCGCCGCAACGTGGCAGAACGGCGGGCGTGTGCGAGGATAGACGAGAAGGATAGAGGCGAATGACACAGGACCGCGATACCCACGCACGCGTTACTCCGGTTAGATGTGCCGCGATCCCCCCTGCCCTGCACCTGTTCGCGGTCCCGATCCAGGACTGGTTCCTCACAACCTTCCCCGCGGGGCCTACGCCGGCGCAGACGCAGGCGTGGCCAGCCATCGCCGAAGGGAACCACACGCTCATCTCGGCGCCCACGGGGTCGGGCAAGACCCTAGCGGCGTTTCTGTGGGCCCTCGACCGCCTGATAGCCGAGCCGCCCTCCGCAGACGGGGCGGCTCGGCGCACACGGCTGGTCTACCTCTCGCCGCTCAAGGCGCTCGGGTACGACGTGGAGAGGAACTTGCGGCGCCCACTGCGCGGCATCGGGGCGAACCTGCACGTCGCCATTCGCACCGGAGACACACCACAGACCGAACGGCGTCGCATGCTGCGCGAGCCGCCGGACATCCTGATCACCACTCCGGAATCGCTCTACCTGATGCTCACATCACAGGCTCGCAGGATCTTCGCCGATACCGAGTGGGTGATCGTGGACGAGATCCACGCCGTCGCGCCCAGCAAGCGCGGTGCCCACCTGGCAATCTCGCTGGAGCGACTCTGTGAAGCGGCCGCTCGCGACGTGCAACGCATCGGGCTCTCCGCCACGCAGCGGCCGCTCGATGAGGTGGGCCGGTTCCTCGTGGGGCCACAACGGACATGTACGATCGTGGACGCGGGCGTGCGCAAGCCACTCGACCTCCGTATTCACGTTCCGGTCGAGTCCATGCTGGAGCCCGGTAACGCCGGCGCGGATCTGGAACCCCTCGCCGGCCAGGAGGCCACCCGCCGCTCTCTCTGGCCGGCGATGTATCCGGAGCTCCTGCAGCTCGTGCGCGAGCATCGCTCGACGCTCCTCTTCGTGAACAACCGCCGCGCGGCCGAGCGGCTAGCGCTGCGCCTGAATGAACTGGCGGGTAAGCCTGTGGCACGCGCTCACCACGGCTCACTGGCGCGGGAAGAGCGCCAAGCGGCGGAGGATCTGCTCAAGCGCGGCGAGCTGCCGTGCTTGGTGGCCACCTCGTCGCTAGAGCTCGGCATCGACATGGGGGCGGTGGACCTGGTGATCCAGATCGAATCGCCGAAATCGGTAACTCACGGCCTGCAACGGATTGGCCGCGCCGGCCACGGCGTGGGTGCCGTGTCGAAGGGACGCATCTTCCCCAAGTTCCGCGCCGACCTGCTGGAGTGCGCCGTGGTGGCGCAGCGGATGCGCGAGGGCCTCGTCGAGACTACCGAAGTGCCGCGGAACCCACTGGACGTGCTCTGTCAACAGATCGTGGCGATGGCCGTAGCCGCGGGCGAAGAGGGCCTTCGAGAAGACGCTGTGCTCGCCCTGGTGCGGCGCACCTATACGTATGCCGACCTTGATCGCCGACAGCTCGAGAACGTCCTCGACATGCTAGACGGCCGGTACCCAGCGGAGGATTTCAGCGAGTTGCGGGCGCGCATCGTGTGGGATCGTGTGACCGGCATCATCCGCCCACGTGCCGGCGCTCGCGCACTGGCGGTCGCCAATGCCGGCACCATCCCAGACCGCGGCCTGTTCTCGGTGAACCTGCCCGACGGCCGGCGCGTGGGCGAACTCGACGAGGAGATGGTCTACGAAGCACGCGCCGGCCAGACCTTCCTGCTGGGCGCCACCTCGTGGCGCATCGAACAGATCACGCGCGATCGCGTCGTGGTCACACCGGCGCCAGGCAGGACGGCGACGGTACCGTTCTGGCACGGCGACGGCCTCGGGCGGCCTCGCGAGCTAGGCCAGGCCATCGGTGCCTTCGCGCGCTGGGCCGTCGACCAGGACGTGGCAACGCTCCAGGGTTCCCATGATCTCGACGAACGCGCGGCGGCAAACCTCCTGCAGTTCCTGCGCGACCAACGCGATGCCACAGGCATCGTCCCCAGCGACACCACCGTAGTCGTAGAGCGTTTCAGAGACGAGATCGGCGATTGGCGTGTCTGCGTGCTGACGCCCTTCGGCGGCCGCGTGCACAGCGCCTGGGCGCTGGCGCTCAACGCCCGCATCCGCCAGCGCTTCGGCCTCCAGTCGCAGGCGATCTGGTCGGACGACGGCATCATCGTCCACCTCCCTGACACCGACCAGCCACCAGGGGCCGAGCTCGTTCTCGTGGACCCCGACGAGGTACACGATCTCGTGGTGGAGGAACTCGGCGACAGCGCGTTGTTCGGCGCGCGTTTTCGAGAGAACGCCGCGCGCGCCCTCCTGCTGCCCCGCGCGCTGCCCGGCAGGCGCACGCCACTGTGGCAGCAGCGGCTCAGATCTCACTCGCTCCTGGAGGTCGCCCGACGCTACCCCCAGTTCCCCCTCATCCTCGAGACGTACCGTGAATGCCTGCAAGACGTCTTCGACATGCCCGGGCTCATCGATGTGCTGCGCCGGCTGCACAGCCGGGGGATCTCCCTGGTGGAACGCGAGACGGCCACGGCCTCCCCACTCGCCAGCTCGCTGTTGTTCGACTACATCGCCGCCTACATGTACGAGGGTGACGCCCCGAGCGCGGAGCGCCGAGCGGCAGCGCTCGCGCTAGACCGCGACCTCCTCCGCGAGCTGCTCGGCCAGGAAGAGCTGCGCGACCTGATCGCTCCCGAGGCTCTGCGAAAGGTCGAAGACGACGCCCAGCATCGCTCCGAGCACCTGCGCGCCCGCTCGGCGGACGAGATTCACGACCTGCTCCGCCAGCTGGGCGATCTCACGGCAGATGAGATCCGCGAGCGCACCGCCCTGCCGGAACGCGTCGATCCCTGGCTGTGCGACCTCGCGCGCCAGCGGCGGGCGGTTGCACTGCGGCTCGCGGGCCAGCGACGCTGGATCGCCGCCGAGGACGCGGGCCTGTTCCGCGACGCCCTCGGCGTGCGCCCACCGGCCGACCTGCCAACGGCTTTTCTCGCCGAAGTCACCGGCGCGCGCGAGCGTTTGGTCCGCCGCTTCGCACGCACGCACGGCCCCTTCGACACGGCCGCCCTCACCGCCCGCTACGGCATTCCGGCGACGGCGACGCTCGCCGGCTTGGAGCAACGCGGCCACCTCCTACGCGGCGAGCTTCGTCCGGAAGGCAGCGGCCGCGAGTGGTGCGATCCGGAGATCGTGCGGCGTCTCCGCCGCGCCTCGCTGGCGATTCTCCGACGCGAGATCGAGCCCGTCGAGCACCATGCGTTCGCCTGTTTCGCCCTCAGTTGGCACGGCGTGGACCGCCCCGGCCTCACCGCCGTGGGCGTGGACGGTCTGCGCGATGTCCTGGCCACGTTGCAGGCCCTGCCGCTCACGCCCGAGGTGTGGGAGCAGGACGTACTTCCAGCACGCCTCGGCAGCTACTCGCCGGCGTGGCTCGATCAGCTCTGCACGGCGGGCGAGGTCGTCTGGGTCGGCGCGGGCAGCCTCGGAAGAGGCGACGGGCGGGTGGCCCTGTACTTCCGTGATCAAGCGGCGGCGTTGGGCCCGCCTCCCGGCGGGCGCGAGCCGCTCAGCACGGCTGCCCACGAGGCGCTTCGTATACGGCTTGGCCAGGGTCCCTGCTTCTTCGCCGACATCCTCGTGGACTGCTTCCACACGCCCGGAGACGAGCTGCTGCGCGCCTTATGGGACCTCGTCTGGGCGGGAGAGATCACCAACGATACCTTCGCCTGCCTCCGCGGATCGCGGCGAACAGCGGCGGCCCTCCGAGAGCCCCGACCCCGCCGCGCGGGGGTGCGGCGGCCCGCCCATGGTGCGCGCAGGACTGCCACGCCAGTGCCGGGGCGTTGGTCACTCACCGCCGACCTCTTCGCCCGAGGCGCGCAGGTGCCGGTGGAGCGCAGGCGCGCCCAAGCCGAACTGCTCCTCAAGCGTCACGGCATCCTCACGCGAGAGCTGGTGGCGGGCGAGGGTTTCCCCGGCGGCTTTTCCGCTCTCTACGATGCGCTCTCCGCCCTGGAAACCCTCGGCATCGCCCGCCGCGGCTACTTTGTCGAAGGGCTGGGCGGAACCCAGTTCGCCCTCGCCGGCGCGGTCGAGCGCCTGCGCGCGGAACGCAGCGGGACGACCGCGCCGGTCGTGCTCGCGGCCACCGACCCCGCCCAACCCTACGGCGCTGTCCTGCGCTGGCCCGACGCCGGCCGGCCCGCACCCGCGCGGCAGGCCGGCGCACACGTCGTGCTCGTCAACGGCGATCCGATCCTCTCCGTAGAGCGCGGCGGCAAAGCTCTCCAGATACTCTGCTCCGCCGATGACGAGCGCCTGGACGGCGCGCTGCGGGCGCTCCTGGACGCCGTACGCCGCGGTCGACCGCGCCGCCTCGCGCTGGAACGAGTCAATGCGGCGCAGGTCTTCACCTCGCCCTACGCCGAGCGGCTCCAGCGGATGGGATTCCGCGCCGCTCCTCGCCGGCTCACGTTCTCGGCCTGAAACCCTGCGCGGATCCCGTGAAAGAGCCACGGCCTGACCCTCAACTCGCGCCAACGTGGCCCATCCCGGCAACACTGGCAAACGGACACAAGGGTGGTAGTCTGCTGACAGTGTAAGGAGGGGTGCGATGGACAGGATGCACCGCGCGGTACCGCGTTTGCTCACGCTCGACGAAGTCAGAGCAGCCAATTTCCCCGCCGTCTTCCGCGCCTTCGGCGACCACTTGGTCTTCATCGAGGGCCGCGTGTACTCAGTGCCCCACGAAACAGACCTCGCGCACCCCGATCTGGTGCCGCACCTCCCCGATACCTACGTGATCACGAATAGCGTAGGCATTGAGTACGGCTGGCAACATTTCGAGGGCTGTCGCTGCGCCCTCTGCGCGGGGCTGTCCCGGGCGGCGGCCTAGCCGAAGGTCAACGCCACCCGCGCACTCGTCCATACACGATGAGGCGGGCGATCAGCAAGGTCGCCCGCCTCATCGTGTGCCGCCTCGTGAGAGCCAACGCTAGGCGGTAACGTCTCTCACAAGGTCTTCGTAGGCCGCGACGTAGCGATCGATGTCTTCGTCGGTGTGCTGCACGGACAGCGTCCACTCCTCCTCGCGTCCGGGAGCGATGATCACGCCGCGATTGAAGTTGTAGAGCCAGGCGAGTGCCACGAGCTCGTGGTCCTGATACTTGATGAAGGACTCGTAGTCGATGATCTTGTCGCTGGCGAAGTTCACGCAGCCTTTGGAACGAATGCCCACGGTGTAGGCCGGGAAGTTGTACTTGGCGGCGACGGCATCGCACTCGGTGGTGAGACGATTGTTGAGGTAGTCAAGGTGTTCGTACGCCGCGGGGGTCATGACCTTCTCGATGCTGGCACGCGCGGCCACCATGGAGAGCGGGTTACCGGCGTAGGTGCCCACTTGATAGACGCTGCCGTTGTTGACCACTTCCATGACCTCGTCCGAGCCGCCGATGGCGCCGCAGGGCAGCCCTCCGCCGAGCGCCTTGGCCAGACAGACGATGTCCGGCTTGACGCCGAAGCGGTCGACGGCGCCGCCCGGCGCCGTGCAGATGCCCACTTTGACCTCGTCGAAGATGAGCACGATACCGTGCTTTCTGGTTATCTCGCGCACGGCGTCGAGATAGCCAGGCTCGGGAAGTACGACCCCGAGATTCATCATCGCCGGTTCCATGATCACGCACGCCGGCTTGCAGCCTTCGGCGATGAGTTGCTCGACACGCGCCTCCATCATGGGCGCGTCGTTGAAGGGAACCGGAATGGTCATGTCCACCACTTTCTGGGGAATGCCACTCCCGTAAGGAAGCGAGGCGTAGTGGTCACGAGAGCCGATCTTGCCGTAGTCGACAGCGCCGATGGAGACCATCACGTAATCGTGGTGCCCGTGGTACGACCCGAAGATCTTCATGACGGTCTCGTTGCCCGTGTACGCGCGGGCGATGCGGATGGAGTCCATCGTGGCTTCCGAGCCAGAGTTCACAAAACGCCACTTCGGCTGCTGGAAATTCCTCGCAAGGTGCTCGGCTACGATCACCGAGTCCTCGGTTGGTAGACCGAACTGAGTAGCCAGGTCGCAGCGTGCCTTGATCGCCTCGATGATAGCGGGGTGCGCGTGTCCCTGTACCATGCACCCATACCCATTGTGGAAGTCGCTGATCTCTTGCCCATCTACGGTGTAGACCTTGGAACCTTTACCGTGCGTGTAGTACACGGGATAGGGATCGCGCGCATGATACGTGGAGGCCACACCCATGGGCATGGTCCGGATAGCGCGCTTGTAGAGTTCGAACGACTTCGGCGTGGATTCCTCGAGCCGCTTCTCCTCACGCTCCATGAGTTCCGCGATGCGTCTGCGGTCGATGACTGCCTTGGTCTCTGCCATGAGTGAGTGCTCCTTCGACGTTGCGCCCCGCACCGCAGTACTCACGATAACAGAGCGCGGATGTCCGGATAGCAGAGGCGCGGTGTCCACCCCCCTCGCCCCCCCTCGAAGCCACCAGATAGGCCGACTATCACCTCCACTTCAGAGGCGCGCTCGTCGCAAGGGCTCGGAGGGCAGAGCGTGCCGTGACACCCTCCGAATAGAAGTAGGATACATTTGACCGTTCACGACGGCAATCCCCAATTTTGTGTCGTATTCGGCCACTCTGCTCGCGCCAGGCAAGGCTGCCACTCCCTCTCTGCGATACCCCCTCGATCAACTCCCTCCATACCCTGCTCCCTCCCATGCAACGCGCCCTGTGCGCTGCGGTTTTCCTTCATCACGTTGTGCCGTAAAGTATCGGTTGCGTCGGCGTGTCGCTCACCCGTCGGCGGCCCAGTCCATGAGCGTGCAGGTGCTGCTTTCACCTCCGACAGCAGCGGCCACGTTCAAGCGCAAGGAGTGAGAGTGGCGCAAGGTAAGGTCAAGTGGTTCTCCCAGCAGAAGGGCTACGGGTTCATCGCCCAGGAGGGTGAGAAGGACGTGTTCGTCCACATCACCGGCCTGGCACCCGGAACGGCGAGCTTGGCTGAAGACCAGCTCGTCGAGTTCGAGGTGCAGGAGGGCCGCAAGGGCCCGCAGGCCGTGAACGTTCGGCCCGTCTGACGCACAACTCAAGCTGGCCCGCGGCGCCCGCTCGTCCTTTCGCGGACGGGCGGGCGCCGCGCTTTTGACCCCCTTACCCTTAGCACGACCGGCGCGCCGGCAGGATGAGGGCGGGCCGGCACATATACCGCAGCCGTTCCACGCGCCGCCGACCACGCCAGCACCCGATGCCACTGTACAGGAGCACCGCGGCGCCATCTCTCCACTACGACACCCTCCCCTCTTGACGCGGAGCCATGCCTCACGCACAATGTGAACAATGTTCGATTCAGAGAACACTGTTCGAGATACGCGACAACGCGCCGAAGGTAGCGCCGCCGCGAGCCGCGAGCGACGCGAGCGGCGCTTCGACCAGACGCGCAGTGAGATCCTCGCGGCCGCACGCGCGGTTATGCTCGAGGTGGGCGCCGCTCGCCTCTCGCTGCGCGAGGTCGCGCGGCGCGCCCAATTCAGTCCCGCAGCGCTGTACACCTATTTCTCCGGCCGCGACGAGATCATCGACGCCCTCACAACCGAGTCCTTCCGCCTGCTCTCGACCTACCTGGATGCAGTGCCCAACGGCCTTCCGCCCGACGAGCGGCTGGTACAACTGGGCATGGCCTACATGAGCTTCGCCGAGGAGAACCCGGCCGACCTCCTCTGCATCCTCAGTCCGTACGCCGACGACCCCGCGGTCAGCGCGGATGTATCCATCGGTCTGGCGGCAGCCCGTTTGCTCAGCGAGACCCTACGCGAGGGTATCGCGAGCGGCTTGTTCCGGCCTCTCGACGAACCTCAGCTCGCACGAACCGCGTTCGGCATGTGGGCCTTAGTCCACGGCATGACGGCCCTCGCCACCGTATCCCTCGGACCAGTCAGCGATCAGATCGGGCGCGACCCGCGCGGCGTCATCGAGGACTACATCGCCGCGCTCCGCCCGCCGAAACAGGCTTAGCCCGTGTTTGCCGCTCTCGGCAGAAGCGTCTTTCGCCACCGCTGGCTCGTCTTAGTCGTGTGGTCGGCGCTCTTTCTCCTCGGCATCGCCGCCATCCCGTTCCTCGGCGATACACTCAAGGGCGGGGGCTTCGACAACCCCTCCTCTCCCTCCCAGCGCGCCGCCACGCTGATCAAGGAGCGTTTGGGTACTGGCTTCACTATGGTCGAGGTGGTCTTCACCAGCCCCAACCTCCAAGCTACCGACAAGCGCTTTCAGGCCGCGCAAGAGAAGGCCATGGGCAAGCTACACCCAGGGTCGCTCCCCGGGCTAGTGGAGATTCACACGTACGCCACCACCGGGCAGACGGCTTTTATCTCTCGCGACGGCCGGACTTCGGTGGCGGTGCTCGTGTTCGCCGCCGACGAGCAACGGGTTCAGCGACTCACCGAGCGCATCCGCCAGTCACTGCGGCCCACGGCGCTCACCGCGTACGTCACCGGTTCACCGGCGGTCAACGCCGACATCGTGCGGCTCTCTCTCCGCGACCTTCGCGTCGCGGAGTCCTACGCCATCCCCATCGCGCTCCTGGCGCTGCTCCTGGTGTTCGGCACGGTAGCGGCGGCCATGCTGCCCGTGGTGGCTGGCGGCATGGCCGTTACGGTGACTCTGGGAATCCTGTTCGTCCTGGGTCAGGTGGCCGACGTCTCCATCTTCGCCATGAACGTGGCCAGCCTCCTCGGCTTAGCGGTGGGCATCGACTACGCCCTGTTCATGGTCGCCCGTTTTCGCGAGGAGCTCGCCGCCGGCGCATCCGTAGCGGAGGCGGTGGAAATCACCGTCGGCCATGCTGGCCGCTCCGTGTTCTTCAGCGGTCTGGCGGTGGCTATCGGCATCCTCGGCCTCGTCTTCTTCCCCTTCTCCGCTCTGCGCAGCATCGGCATCGCCGGCGCGTTAGTGGTAGCCGTATCGGTATTAGCGGCCATCACCGTCCTGCCGGCGCTACTCGCGGCCCTCGGAGGGAGGGTGAACTCCTGGCGGATCCTCCGTGTCCCCACGGGAACCTCGCGTTTCTGGGGCTGGTGGTCGCGATGGGTGCTCCGCTGGCCAGTGGCCGCTCTAGCCATCAGCCTGCTCGTGATCGGCGCCTTCGCGGCACCCGTGCTGCGCATGACTACCCAGATGCCCACCGCGGCCGTGCTTCCGTCAGAGGCCGAGTCCCGGCAGGGATACGAGGTCCTCACACGCGAGTTCGATATGGGAGAGCTGACGCCCATCAATGTAGCCCTGTCCTGGGATGGCGATCCGGATCCCCTGGCGGCCTCACGGCTGCCCGCTCTTGCCAACTTTGGACGCCTGCTCGCCAGCCAACAGGACGTGCGCTCGGTGACCAGCGTCGCCAACCTGCCGCACGTCGACTCACCGTTGGCTCTGGTCTTTTTCTGGCAGGCGGTCAAGCCGGCCCTCGAGACCGGCGAGGCCGTGCGGATCGGCTCCCGAGAGATCAGCGCCGAGCAGATCGCCGGGCTCCAGCAACTGGCTAAGGCCACGACCGCACCCGGCATCGTAGTGTACCGGGTGGCGCCCAAGGCCGACCCGAGCTCCGCGACAGCGTCCGACCTGGTCGAACGGCTGCGCCGGCTCACACCGCCGGATGGCATGACCCTCAGCATCGCCGGCGAGTCGGCCGCGCGCCTCGATTTCTACGACGGCCTTACCGGCCGCTTCCCCTGGGTCGCGGCCTCTATCATCATCGCCACCTTCGTCATCTTGGTGCTCCTCACGCACAGCCTCGTGGTACCTCTGAAGGCGATCGTGGTGAACACGTTCACCATCCTCATGGCTTGGGGGACTATCGTCTACATATTCCAGGACGGGCACTTCGAACGCGTGCTGCGATTCACCAGCAGCGGCGCCGTAGACGCGATCATGCCCATCATCATCTTCTGCACCTTGTACGGCGTGAGCATGGACTACGAGGTATTCTTGCTGGCGCGCATGCACGAGTGCTGGCGCCGCACGCACAACTCACACCAGAGCGTCGCCGCCGGCCTCACGTGCAGCGGCAGGGTCATCGTGAGCGCAGCGGCGCTGGTGGTAGTCGTTGCCGGCTCGTTCGCGTTCACGAGCATCAGCATGACCAAGACCCTTGGCATCGGGATCGCCTTCGCCATCGCACTCGATGCGTTGTTTGTGCGCATGATGCTCGTCCCGGCCATCATGCGCCTCGCGGGACGCTGGAGCTGGTGGCTCCCAGGACGCCTCAACCATCGCCTCCCCGACCTCGGCGAAGAGTAGGTCGTCGCCAGCCCGAGCTCTCGTCTCACGGCCGCGCCACCGCCCCACACCGATGATGAGCGGCGGTTCGGGGTACACTTGGAAGGTCCACGCGCCTGCGAGAGGCGAGAGCACAGCTACCATGATGAACATCCATCACCAAGACCTCGGAGGAGCCACATGACTGACAGGGTGCGCGAGATTCTCTCCTGGTATCGTTCCGAGAACCCCGGCGTGCAAGCCAGCCTCTACCGTATGCTCATGCACGGCACGCTCGGTGGGAGTGGCAAGATGGTCATTCTGCCCGTAGACCAGGGCTTCGAGCATGGTCCCGCCCGCAGCTTCGCCCCCAACCCGCCCGCCTATGACCCCCGCTACCACTTCCAGCTCGCCATCGATGCCGGCTGCAATGCCTACGCCGCTCCGCTGGGCTTCATCGAGGCCGGAGCTGCCGACTACGCCGGGCAGATTCCGCTGATCCTCAAGGCGAATAACTCCGACTCCCTCTACTCTGGCGACGACCCCTGTCCCGCGGTCACCGCAACCGTAGACGACGCCCTGAGGCTAGGCTGTGTCGCGGTCGGTTTCACCATCTACCCAGGCTCGGCCGAGCGTAACACGATGTACGAGGAGCTCCGCGAGCTGACCGCCGAGGCTAAGGCCGCCGGCCTGGCGGTGGTAGTCTGGTCGTATCCGCGCGGCTCCGGGCTCTCCAAATCCGGCGAGACCGCCGTGGACGTGGTCGCCTACGCCGCACAGATAGCGGCCCAGCTGGGAGCTAACGTCATCAAGATCAAGCCACCCACGGCACACGTAGAGAACAGCTCCGCCAAGAGCTGCCTCGAGAAGGGCGCCGTCTCCCTCGACACCCTCGCCGATCGCGTGCGCCACGTAATCCAGGGCGCCTTCAACGGCCACCGCATCGTCATCTTCTCCGGCGGCGAGGCGAAGGGCACGGAGGCCGTCTTGGAGGAGAACCGCCAGACGGCGCTGGGCGGAGGCTTCGGTACCATCATCGGCCGCAACTCGTTCCAGCGGCCTCACGACGAGGCGGTACAGCTCCTCAAGCAAGTGATGGAGATCCACCGCACCACCTGGCCAGCCTGACCACACAGGCACCCGGAGGATCCTCCGACGTCGTGCTGGGGGCGGGGGGGGGGGGCCCCCCCGCCCCCCCCCCCCGCCCCGGGATGTCCTTCGTCGCCGGCTCAGGTGAAGGTGTCCGCGTTCGGCAGCGACATGAGCTTGGACTTGTCGGTCAGGCTGCCCATCGCCGCGATGAAGACGCTCTTCAGGTCGGCGGAGGTCGCCGCGCAGAAGTAGTTGTCACCATCGGAGTTCTCGAGCTCGGTCTTCCCGGACTCGGTGCAGTTGTAGGCGTCACTCGCCTTGCCGGACTTCGTGGGTGAGGCGGCGGCGGCCAGGTAGTCGCGGACGTAGAGCGTCTTGCCGCCGGACGAGCCGCAGGTGGCAGTGTTCACGTCACCGACACCGATCGTGATCAGCCGGATTCCCTTGGCCTTGGCCATGGTGGCGATCTGGGCGAAGTTGTCGCAGGACTGCTTCTGCCCGTTGCCCGCGTAGCCGATCGCCAGGTCGTTGTCGAGGCTCACCGCGCTGGGGTCGCTGTAGAAGATCTCCGACGGTGCGCCATCGGTCTCGAAGATGATCACCTTCTGCGGGACCCCGTACTCTTCGGGACGCTTCGGCAGGCCCAGGTCCGTGGTCGGGTCGGTGGAGAGCAGATAGCGGGTCGCGCCCTTCAGCGCTGAGGCGAGGTGCGTGCCCTCGTTGGTGGAGGTCTTCGAGCCACTGCTGGAGCTGGGGTAGTCGACTGTGAGGTCGGAGTAGTCGAGCTGGCCGACGGACTTGCCCAGGGTGCTCGAGGTGTCGAGGCTGGTCACGCCGCTCGCGTCGGTCTTGGTGTACTTGTTGGTGTAGTCGATCGGAACCCACTTGCCGGCCCAGTGCCACTTCTTGTTGTAGGGGCTCCAGCTGCAGTAGTAGCACGACTTGTAGTCGGCGTCGGTGAACGCCTCCCCGCCGGACGGCTCAGCCACCTTGTTGCTCGTCGAGGGCCAGCTGAGCGCGATCGTGCCGAAGGCCACGTACTGCTGGTCCTGGTTCATCGAACCGAGCATGTCCTGGATGCCGGCCTTCATGTTGGCGAAGGCGCCGGTGGGGCTCTTCATGGACGGCGTCCGGTCGGCCATCACCACCACGTCCATCGGGTTGGGCGCCACCGTCCCGCAGTAGCCGCGGCACGCCGCGGAGACGACCGTCCCGGTCTGCCCGGTCGGGATCCCGATCGCGGGACCGAACGAGTAGTCGACGGTCTTGTTGTACTTCACCACGATCGTGTTGCAGTGGTTTGCGGCGGTGCACTTCACCGAGCAGATCCCGGTCTCCTCGTTGCAGTCGAGCGGGTCGAAGGTGTGGCTGGAAATCCCGCACACCGCCAGCACGGTGGCCCAGTCGGGCGACTTCGTCGTGGTGTTGTAGCTGGTCACGCAGCGCAGCGCAACCGAAGGCATGATGCTGCCGAGCTGAGCCCCGACCATGTTCGCACTGGCGAACTTCTCCGCCTCCAGAATCGCGGCGGGAGGGTCGTCCGGCAGCTTGAGCACGCCAGCGGCCGCGGCCGCGTCGAGGGAGTTCTGCAGGGTCTGGCGCTCGTAGGCCAGCTTGGCGATGTCGATGCCGATCGCCGCCGCAGCCATCAGCATCACCAGGGAGATCGCAACGATGACTGCGACGGCGCCGCGCTCCCCCCTGCGGATCCTGAGCTTCTTCATCATGCTTCGATCCTCATCTGGCTGTCCGCGTGGAGGGTGATGGTCGGCGCCATCCCCAGCATCACCGGCGAGATCCAGGTGTGGACGTAGGCGATGCTGACCTTGATGGTGCTCCCGGTGTCGGAGGTCGTGTCGGTCAGGGAACAGGCGGTTCCGGTCGGTGTGGTGCAGGTGATGGTGACCGTCGTGCCGGCGTTCGTTGCGCCCGGCATACCCGAGATCGCGTTCTTGGCAGCGCCTTCGGCCCGCGAGTAGATGCCGGTCAGGGCTCCAGCCCTCGCACCCTCCCTGGCCGCGTTGGAGACCTGGGTCTGCGCACCCATGACCACGCCGAAGTCGATGATCCCGAGCAGGATCAGCACCAGGATGGGGAGGATGATCGCGAACTCAAGCGCAGCCGCCCCTCGCTGCAGCCTGCGCGGACGCTGACTAGTCACACGCGCTCCACAATTCTTCGGTTTGATATTCCGGACCCCTCCAGACTTTGATACGAGTCTATGTGCCCGGATGTGGTGTGTCAATGCCAATAGAATCACTCGAAATGGCAGCATCAGGCCCCTCAGCCAGATTAGCCAGGAAGACGCCCGAACCCTCCGGAACACCTATAATACCTAGCCAGATGCCCCTTGCTAGCCGTCTTCGCCGTCTTCAGGCGGACATTCCGGTGCAGATTGTCCCCCTTCTGGGCGACAGCAGAAATCGCACTGAATTCACGGTGTCCGCGCTGCCAGTAGATCGGAAAGGCCAGAGCTGTCGCCCGAATGGGGGACACCGGTTTATTCGGTCTTGTCCCCCCAACGGGCGACACCGACCGGGGCATCCCCGGATTCCTCCGCTACCGGCTCGCCCGGGAATCCGATCTTGTTCAGGATTCGCCGGTGCTTGCTGGTGAACGTGACCGTCATCTCCCCGAGTGCCAGCGCGGCACCGTCCAGGATCCGGCCGCTCGCGCGGACGGACCCGAAGCGGAGATCCACGACCACAGCAGAGCCGCCGTTGGCGACCCGCCTTCCCGCGACCGTCCCCGCAAGTCCGTGCAGTTCCGTCGCGATCTCGGGCGCCGTCACCTTCATCCGGCGTCCCCGCAACGGGATGTCGGCCAGCTCGCGATCGCCCAGCCGGATCGTGAGCAGCCCGCTCATCGGCGGGACCAGGAGCAGCCGCACGAGCCAGAGCGCCAGACCCAGCGCCGCCGCGATCGCCGCGACCGTCGCGAGCGTCGGGAGCAACGTGGGCGGCAGCTTGATCGGCGCCGCGGGAATCGGCGCCGTCCCCTCGATCCTCGGCGCGAACCCGACGCCGAGCTTGTCGGTGAGGACCTCTTGCCAGGGCGAACTGACCGTCGCGGCCAGGCCGACCCCCGAGCTCCAGCCCGCCGAGCCCGCCACGGTCACCCGGACCGGAAGGGTCACACTCTGGTTCGGGTCGAGCTCGATGCTCGCAGGGAGCCCGGAGAGGTTCACGGTCAGCCCGTCTGATGCCACCGCCCGAAGGTCGCTGAGTTCGACGGGAACGTGCGCGTAGGGAGAGGTGAGGCTCAGCTTCGCTTCGACGGCCACGCCATCGCTCAGCGCCCTGCCGAGTTCACCACTCCAGACCACGGAGATCGGGTGGGTCAGCTCTTCCTTCAACGCCTGGGCCGCCTGGAGCCGGACGAGATCACCGCCGACCTGCGCGAAGCGCGCGCCGACTTGGCTCGCGCCGACCTCACTCGCCTGCGGGAACGCCTGCTTCAACAGGCCTGCGTCCGTCGAGGCCTGGAGCGCCACAGCATAGGCGGCCACCTGGTGACTCGTCTCCAGCGCGGCTGCCCGCCCCTGCAGGGCCTTCCAGGCCGCGGACTTCGAGCTGGCGTAGGTCGAGCCCGGGGCATCCACCTTGCCGTCGGTGATCAGGATCAGGGCGGCGAGCCGGTGCGTATCGGCCTTCTCGAGTTCGGTGAGCCCGGCCGCGATGGCGGCCCCGATGTCGGTGTGCTTCCCGGACGCCTTCCTCGGCAGCTTCGCGAGAACTGCGGTCGGCTTCTTGCCGACGACTCCGCGGAACCTTGGGGTCACCTTGGTGTCGAAGGTGAACAGGGAGACCCGGTCGTCGCTGTCCAGGCCGGCCACCAGCTTGCCGAGTTCGGTACGGACCTTCGTGTAGCGCCCACCGGCGTTCATCGACCCGGAAGTGTCCACGAGCACCACGTAGTCGGCCGGTTCCGACGCGAGCCCGAGTGCGGAGACAACGTCGTCCACGCCGGTCTCTGCATGCGCGGTCGCCGGGACGGCCATCGCGGCACAGAACAAGCCCAGCGCTACCGCCGCCCACCTCGCCCAGCGTCGCACTCCCTGCTCCCTCCATGTCCCCGGATGGGTGACAAATGGCTCGCCCTAACGATTAGATGTCCCCTTTCGGGTGACTATCACGACCCCATTAGGACTGATTCATGTCCTCTTTCGGGTGACTCAAACAGGGCCGTCAGAGCCACTTTAGCGGATTTCGGGGCTTTCTTGGAAGAACCCTTTGACACCGGCTGAGTGCGAATGTAATGATTCTTGACGAAGTGACTCTGGGGGGATGGAAAGTCCGGGGTCACCGGCGGACCTATCCCAAAGCACCTGAAAGGGGTCTCACGTGAAGAACCTGCCCGCCAAGATCGTCGGCACCGTCCTGGCCAAGAAGGAGCGCGGCGCGACCGCCGTCGAGTACGGCATCATGGTCGCCCTCATCGCGGCCGTCATCATCACCATCGTCGCGACCCTGGGCTCGAACCTGAACACCATGTTCGAAAACGTCTCCAGCCAGATCTGATCCGGCTCAGCACCCACCATCCGTCTTCCAACACGCCATCCACTAGGAGTATCAGCATGAAGAACCTGCCCGCCAAGATCATCGGCACCGTCGTGGCCAAGAAGGAGCGCGGCGCGACCGCCGTTGAGTACGGCATCATGGTCGCCCTCATCGCGGCCGTCATCATCACCATCGTCACCACCCTCGGCACCCAGCTGAACACCATGTTCGCCAACGTCTCCAGCCAGATCTGATCCACACGGACGAAGAAGCCTGAGATCGAGGCGCCCCGGGCCGCGCCCGGGGCGCCTCGGACTTGTCGGCACTGATTAGCGGAAAATCAAGGGCGGTCACCCGAATGGATGACATATGTCCCCCTCCCGGAGGACGTGTGGTCACCAGGTGTGACCGCCCTGGCAATCTCACTCGATAAATTACACCGATGTCGTTCCGTCACCCGGAAGGATGACAAAAACTCCATCGGCGACCGGGGCCAGCAACGGAAGCCCGGCTCAAGTAGTTCAATACTCGTCACCCTGCTGGCGGCAGGGGGCGAGCGCCACCCGACAGCCACGGCTGTCGACCATTGTCTCCACACTCGAGTCTGAGGCGGTCCCGAATGCAACGCCGTATCATCGCCGCGGTCGCCGCGGTCGTCCTCGCCGGCATCGGCGCGGTCCTGCTGTACACCTACGTCAACGCCGCTGATGCGCGGGCGATGGCCAACATGGAGACGACCACAGTCCTGGTCGCCACCAAGACCATCCCGGCCGGCACCAGCGGCGCCAACCTCACCCCCTTCGTCGAGACCAAGCAGCTTCCGAAGGTGGCCGTCGGCCCGAACGCCCTCGTCGACACCTCCAAGGTGAGCGACCTGGTGACGACCACCGACGTGCAGGCCGGTGAGCAGGTGCTCCTGTCACGCTTCGCAGAGCCGAATGTGACCTCCACCGGTGAGATCGAGGTCCCCAGCGACCTGCAGCAGATCACCGTCCAGCTCGAGCCCGCCCGGGTGATCGGCACCAACCTGAGCGCCGGTGACAAGGTCGGCCTGTACATCTCCGTCGAGGTGAACCAGGTGGCGCTGACCAAGCTCGCGCTCCGCGACGTCCTGGTCACCAAGATCCAGGGCGCTCCGACCACCCCCGACGACAAGGGCGACTCCGCGCCGTCCTCCGACGTCCTGGTCACCCTTGCGATCAGCCCGAAGGCTGCCGGCGAGGTCGTCTGGGGCGCAGAGTTCGGCAAGCTGTGGCTCGGGCTGGAGCCCAAGGACGGCGACCACAGCTCAACCGACATCATCAAGGTGAAGAGCATCTTCGGATGAGCCCGGTACTTGTCATCAGTCGTAGCCCGCAGGTGGTTGGCCTGGTCCAGCAAGCCTGGGGGCCGGACGGCTACGCGATCGCGCCCGAACAGTTCCCCGGCTCCGTCCAGGTGCTGTTGAACCACCTGCAGGGGGCGCCGCTCCCCGCCGTCGCCGTGCTCGACCCGGGAGACCAGCTCCCGGCGGCACTGGCGCTCGCGGTAGAGCTGGATCAGAACTTCACCATCACCTCCGTGCTGGTCACGGACCGCGCCGCGGAGGTGAGCCTCGACGCCATGCGGGCGGGGGTTCGCGACATTGTCGCCCCCAACTGCCCGGTCGAGGAGATGAGGAAAGCCTTGGAGAGGGCCGCCACCCACTCCGGGCCGCGGGTGCAGCAACCGGCGCCAGGTGCGCCTGGTGCTGCGACCCAGCGGGGGAAGGTGGTCACGGTGGCTTCGCCCAAAGGTGGCGTGGGCAAGACCACCGTGTCCACCAACCTCGCTGTGGGTCTCGCCCAGCGCCTCCCCCAGTCGACCGTGCTCGTGGACCTCGACGTCCACTTCGGCGACGTGGCCAGCGCACTGAATGTCACTCCGGAGTTCACGCTGCCGGACATGGCGCACGGGCCCGCCTCACGGGACCCGCTCGCGCTGAAGTCCTACCTGCACCTGCACCAGACCGGACTGTACGTCGTGCCCGGCTCGGAGTCGCCGGCTGCTGCGGACGCGGTGACGAGCAAGGACATCACCCAGCTGCTCGACACGCTCGCCCAGCAGTTCAAGTACGTCATCGTGGACACCGCGCCCGGACTCGGCGAGCACACTCTCGCCGCGCTCGACCAGACCGACGTGCTCGTGCTGGTGACCAGCCTGGACGTCCCCGGGGTGCGCGGCCTGCGCAAGGAACTCGACACCCTGCGGGACATCGGCCTGATGCTCGAATCGCGCTCGGTCGTGCTCAACTTCATGCACCCCAGCCGCGGCATCTCCGTCGCTGACGTCGAGGCGTCCATCGGCCGCAAGGTCGACTTCCAGGTTCCCCAGTCCAACTCGGTGCCGATCACGGTGAACCAGGGCATCCCGCTGCTGCAGGCCGGCAGCCGTGACCCGGTCGCGAAGCAGCTGAAGGCACTCGTGGACTCCATCGACAGCAGCGAGAAGGCCACCCCGAAGGGTCTCAGGTTCCTCGACTTCGCGCACAAGAAGGAGGTGCAGCCGCAATGAACCTTGCCGAACGCGTCCTCGCAGCGCAGAAGGGCGGGCGCGGGATTCCCACAGAACCCGGCGCACCGGCGGGGCCCGCGACACCGGCCCGCGCCGTCACCGAACCGGGTGGTCCCGTGCCGGCGGCGCCGTCCGCGCCGCGCGACAACGCACCGCCTGCGCCCTGGCTGCCCGTCCCCGAGTCGTCGACGCAGACAGCCCCGTCCCCGACGGTGACCTGGGCCCCTCCGTCGGCGAAGGGCGCACAGACCGACGACCACCGCCTCGCGCACCGCGCACCGGCCCAACCGGTCGTCGTGGAGACCCATGACGCGCTCGCGCGGATCAAGGAGGACGCCGTCGAGCAGCTGTTCGAGCGGATGGGAAGTCGCCTGAACGACCCGAACCTCGACGAAACCGCGTTGCAGGGCCTGGTGCAGGCCGAGCTGAACTCGATCATCGAGGGCGGCAAGCTCCCCCTGACCGCCCGCGAGCGCCAGCGCCTGATCCGCGAGGTGCACGACGACGTCCTCGGACTCGGGCCGCTGCAGCCGCTGATCGACGACAAGGCCGTCACCGAGGTCATGGTCAACGGCCCGTTCCGGGTCTACGTCGAGCGCGCCGGCAAGCTGACCCTGAGCCAGGTCCGGTTCAAGGACGAGGCCCACGTGCGCAGGATCATCGAGCGGATCGTGACCAAGGTGGGACGCCGCATCGACGAGTCCTCGCCCCTGGTGGACGCCCGGCTCGAGGATGGTTCCCGGGTCAACGCGATCATCCCGCCGCTGGCGGTGAGCGGCTCGACGCTGACCATCCGGAAGTTCTCCAAGGACGCCCTCACGGTGACCGACATGATCGAGAAGCAGTCGCTCACCCCGGAGATCGCCGAACTCCTGAACGCCTGCGTGGTCGCCCGCCTGAACATCATCGTCTCCGGCGGTACCGGCACGGGCAAGACCACCCTGCTCAACGTGCTGTCCGGCTTCATCCCGAACGACGAGCGGATCGTCTCGATCGAGGACGCGGTGGAGCTCCAGCTGCAGCAGGATCACGTGGTGCGCCTGGAGTCCCGTCCGCCGAACGTCGAGGGCAAGGGCGAGGTCACCATTCGAGACCTGGTCAAGAACTCCCTGCGCATGCGGCCCGACCGGATCATCGTCGGCGAGTGTCGAGGGGGAGAGGCCCTGGACATGCTGCAGGCCATGAACACCGGCCACGACGGCTCCCTGTCCACCATTCACGCGAACACCTCACGCGACGCCCTGGCCCGCCTCGAGACCCTGGTGCTGATGGCGGGCATGGATCTGCCCCTGAGGGCGATCCGCGAGCAGGTGAGCAGCGCCATCGACGTGATCGTGCAGCTGACCCGGCTGCGGGACGGCAGCCGCCGGGTCACCTCGGTGACCGAGGTGCACGGCATGGAGGGTCAGACGATCACCATGCAGGACGTCTTCGAGTTCGACTACTCGGCCGGCGTCGGGCCCGATGGACGATTCCTCGGCACGATCCGGCCCACCGGCGTGCGACCCGGGTTCACCCAGAAGTTCGACGACCTCGGGATCAGGCTCTCGCCGAGCGTCTTCGGGACGGGCCAGCTCTGGTCGGGCGGGAGGCACTGATGGGCAGCTTCTTCGCCTCCAGCGCCGCGCTCACCCTCGGCTGGATCCTGCTCGCCACCGCAGGCGTGACGATGACCGTTCTGGTGACGCTGCCGAGCAACCGCCTCCCGCTCGCGCGGCGCCGGGTCGGCAGTGAGCCGCAGGGATCAGGTATCCAGAGGCTCGCGACCGTGACCACCAACACCGTCGACAAGTTCATGCGCGGACGCAGCAGCTCGCTCGACGCGATCCTGGAGGAGGCCGGCGTCGAGACGCCGGCCAAGGACCTGATCGTGATCACCGGCGCGGCGGCGCTGGCGTGCTTCGCCTTCGGGCTCGTTCTCGGGCAGGGCGTGATCGGCCTGCTGCTCGCGCTGCTGTGCCCGATCCTCGGCCGGATGTACCTGTCCATGCTGGCCGACCAGCGCCGCAAGGCCTTCGGGAAGCAACTCGACGAGACCCTGCAGATGATGGCCGGGAGCCTGCGGGCGGGCTACAGCCTGCCGCAGGCGGTGGGCACGATCGCCCAGGAGGCGGGCAAGCCCGTATCCCAGGAGTTCGCGCGCGTGACCAACGAGACCCGCGTCGGCCGTCCGATGATGGACTCGCTCAACGATGTCGCCACCCGAATGCGTAACGAGGACTTCTACTGGATCACCCAGGCCATCGGGATCAACCGCGAAGTCGGCGGCAACCTGGCCGACGTGCTCGACACGGTCAGCAAGACCATCCGCGAGCGCACCCAGATGAAGCGTCAGGTCGCCGCACTGGCCGCGGACGGCAAGCTGTCGGCGATCATCCTGATGCTGCTGCCCTTTGTGGTCACGCTGTTCCTGTTCATGACCAACCGCGAGTACATCATGCGTCTGTTCACCGACCCGCTCGGCTGGGGCATGCTGGCCGCGGGCGTGATCATGCTCGGCATCGGCGGCTTCTGGCTGACCAAGGTCATCAACCTCAAGTACTGAAGGAGGCGCTGTGCAATCCAACGCATATCTCGCGCTGGCCCTGTTCACGGTCGGCTTCGGCGTGCTGCTCTGGTTCCTCTTCGGTGGCGCGTCGGTCAACCGCAAGCAGACTCTCGCCAACCTGCGCCGGCAGCTGGACAAGCAGCCCGCGGCCGCGCAGGCGGTCACCAGCAGCGATCGCAAGAACTCGGGCGGCCTGACCGCCTCCGTCGTCAAGGCCGCTCCTGCGCCGCTGATGAAGACGCTGAACAGACTGTGGGCCGGTGCGGGCCGTCCGGAGAACAACACGCCGGAGCGGATCGTCGCCACGATGGCGCTGCTCGGCCTGGTCGGCGCGGCAGCCGGTGTCCTGATCGCGCGGCAGGTCCAGCCCCCGCTCGGGCTGCTGATGGGCGTCGGCGTCGCCGCGCTCGCGTTCTTCTTCCCCATGGTCCGGCTGCAGAGCGCCGGCGCCACGCGCAAGGAGGCGATCAAGCGTCAGTTGCCGGATACCCTCGACCAGATGAGCATCGCAGTGAATGCCGGCCTCGGCTTCGACGCCGCGATGATGCGGGTGGCCAAGAACGGCAAGGGCGAACTCGCCAGCGAGCTGGTCCGTACGCTGCAGGACATCCAGGTCGGCCAGACCCGGCGGGCAGCCTACGAGGACCTGGCCGCTCGCACCGGGGTGGAGACGCTGCACCGGTTCGTCCGCTCGATCATCCAGGCGGAGGCCTACGGCATCGCACTGTCCGACGTGCTGCAGACCCAGGCCGACGAACTCCGCCTCGAACGTCGCCAGTACGCAGAACGCAAGGCCATGGAGATCCCGGTCAAGGTCGTCTTCCCACTGATCCTGTTCATCATGCCGGCCATGTTCATCGTGGTGATGGGTCCGGGCGTGATCGGCATCATCCATGCCTTCGGCGGCATGGGCTGATCAGCCGATGACGGTCCTGATCTGCGCGTTGGTGGCCGGTGCCGCCGCCTGGGCCCTGACCGGGTTCATGCGGCGCAGCGCCACCTCGGACGCGCCGATCCTGCACAGCTGGCTGCACGTTGCGGTGGCCGCAGTGCTCGGCGGCCTGGCGGGCCTCGCGTCCAGTGGGGCCGAGATGGCCGTCTTCGTTGTGCTCGCTGTGGCCTCCGGTCTGCTCACGGTGATCGACTTCGCCGAGGAGCGGCTGCCGGACGTCATCGTGTTGCCGCTGCTGGGGATCACGGCCGTCCTGCTCACGGTCACGGCCTGGATCACCGGCGAGTGGGGTTCGCTGCTCCGCGCGGGCATCGCCGCGGCCGTCCTGTTCGCCCTCTACTTCGTGATGATGATCTTCTCCCCTGACCTGGGCTTCGCGGACGTGAAGCTGATCGCCATCGCGGGTCTCTTCATGGGCTGGTTCGGTTGGGGAGCTGTGGTCATGGGTGCGTGCCTGGGGTGGGTGAGCTATGCCATTCCCGGGTTCGCGCGGATGTTCCGGACCACGAAGGGCGAGCGGGGCTCGCTCCCGCTCGGGCCGTTCATCATCCTCGGCTCCGTGCTCGGCGTGTTCTGGGCCGGCGCCTTCATGACCTGGTAGCCGGCCCCGGTCAGGGCTCCCCCGGCTCGATCGCCTGGTCGAGCCGCAGCAGCCGCGGTGGCGCCGGATCGCCGGTCCGGCGACGGCTGACCAGGACATCGCAGTGGGCGTGCTCTACCAGCTGGCCCGTGACCGACCCCAGCAGCAGGCCCGAGAACCCGCCCAGGCCACGGGTGCCCACCACGATCACGCGGGCGGCCTGCGAGGCCCGGAGCAACTCGCGCCCGGCAGCGCCGTGAGGGACGTCGTAGCCGACCTCAAGCTGCGGGTACTCCGCCACGGCCGCGGCGGTCGCCTTCTTCAGCTCGTCGAGCACGGCCTCGGCGTAGTCCTCGACCGGAGGCACGAAGCCGGGCTCCCAGGTCTTCGGACGCGGGGCGTTGCTGATCGTCCAGGCCCGGACGATGCGCACGGGCGCCTCGAGTTTCGACGCGAGCCACAGCCCCTTGCGGAGGGCCTCCGCGGAGAAGTCGGACCCGTCGTAGCCGATCACGACCGGAGCGGTTTCCATACCTGACCTTAACCACACTGCTACCTGCCTCGGGGAGAATAGGTACAGGAGGGAGCCGCCATGAAGATCCTGATCGTCGGTACGGCCGGCCGCGATTTCCACGTCTTCAACACCATGTACCGCGACGATCCGGAGCACCAGGTGGTCGCCTTCACGTCCGCCGACATGGCAGCCGGGCAGTCGGGACGCTATCCAGCCTGTCTCACCGGTCCGCTCTACCCGCAGGGCCTGCCCATTCTCCCGGAAGCGGACCTGGAGCGGATCATCGCCCACCACGACGTCACCCACGTCGTCTTCGCCTACTCCGAGATCGGTTGCGCGGGCATCGCAGGGCTCGCCGCCAGAGCGCTGGCCGCCGGGGCCGACTTCCAGCTGGTGAACCCGCGCCGCTCGATGCTCGCATCGACCAGACCCGTGATCGCCGTCACCTCTGCCTCCTCTGGCGCGGGCAAGTCGCCGACCGTCCGCTACCTCGCCGAGCTGCTCGGCTCCTGGGGCCTGCGGGTGGCCGTCATCCGGCACCCCCTGCGGACAAGGGACTTCGCAGAGGATCGCCGCCACGTCACCGCGGTCGTCGACGGGGTCGTCCGGGACGCCTGCGCGGCACCGGAGCGAGAACCGTACGACGCCGTGCCGGGCACGATCATGTTCTCCGGGCTGGACTTCGAGGCGATCCTGCGGGCTGCGGAGGCCGAGGCCGACGCCATCCTCTGGGACGGCGCGGGCAGCGACCTGCCCTTCGTCGAGCCGAGCCTGCACATCGTGCTCACCGATCCGCTGCGCGCGGACGAGGCCGAGCTGTTCCCCGGGGAGGTGGGCCTGAGGATGGCGGACGCCGTGCTGGTCAGCAAGTGCGACTCCGCAACGCCCGAGCAGGCAGCGATCGTCGAGCGCGCCGTCGCCAGGGTGAATCCGGACGCGGTGCTGCTGACCGCTGACTCCCCCGTCCTGGTCGAGAACGGCGAGGCGGTGTCCGGCCGAACGGTCGTCGTGGTCGAGGAGGAGATCACGCTCAGCCTGGGCGCGCTCAAGCCGGGGGCGGGCACGGAGGCCGCCCACCTGGTCGGTGCGGCGGGGATCCTCAGTCCGTTGCCGCAGGCGGCCGGCACCCTGGCCGACGTGTACGCCCGTCACCCGGAGGCGCAGTCGGTGCTCCCGCTCACCGGCTACGGCCCAGACGACCTGGCCGAGGTCCGGGCGACCATCGAGGCGACCCCGAGTGAGGCGGTGATCGACGCCACGCGGCTGGACCTGGCCACCCTGCTCGGGCTCACCCGACCGGTGGCGCGGGCCTCCTACACCATCCGCCCGCACGATCCCGAACGGCTCGCTGGTCTGGTCCGGGCCGCGGTCGGCCTATGATCACAGCTCTGGCACCAGGAGGATTCATGACGAAGGCGCGCAGCGCTGCGCAGCAGCTGTCCATCGAGCAGGTCGAGACCTACACGTCCCACAACTACCACCCGCTGCCGGTGGTCGTGGCGAGCGGTTCGGGCGCCTGGCTGACCGACGTGGACGGCAACCGCTACCTCGACTTCCTCTCCGCCTATTCCGCAGTGAACTTCGGCCACTCCAACCCCGACCTGGTCCGGGTGGCCACCGAGCAGCTGGGCCGGGTGTCGATCACCTCCCGCGCGGTGTACTCGGCAACCTACGGCCCGTTCGTCGAGGCGCTCGCGAAGCTCTGCGACAAGGACATGGTGCTGCCGATGAACACCGGCGTGGAAGCCGTGGAGTCGTCTCTCAAACTCGCCCGCAAGTGGGGCTACGAGGTGAAGGGCGTGCCCGAGGACCGGGCGAACATCATCGTGATGGAGGGGAACTTCCACGGCCGCACGATCAGCGTGATCTCCTTCTCCTCCGACGAGGACGCCACCAACAGCTACGGGCCGTTCACCCCCGGCTTCGTGACCGTGCCCTACGGCGACCTGGAGGCGATGGAGCGGGCGGTGGACGCCGACACCGTCGCCATCCTGGTCGAGCCGATCCAGGGCGAGGCGGGCGTGATCACCCCCCCGCCGGAGTTCCTGCCCGGCGTCCGGGCCATCGCCGATCGGCACAACCTGCTGATGATCGCCGACGAGATCCAGTCCGGCCTCGGCCGAACCGGGACCACCTTCTACTGCGAGCAGGTCGGCGTCGTGCCCGACCTCTACCTTCTCGGCAAGGCGCTGGGTGGTGGCGTCGTGCCGGTCTCGGCCGTGGTGGGCAATGCCGACGTCCTGGGCCTGTTGCGTCCCGGCCAGCACGGCTCGACCTTCGGCGGCAACCCGCTCGGTGCGGCCGTGGGCCTCGCGGTGGTGAAGCTGCTGGAGACCGGCGAGATGCAGGCCCGCTCACGTGAGCTGGGCGCCTATCTGCACGGGCGGCTGGCGGAGCTGGTCGGGCACGGGGTCACCGAGGTGCGCGGCGTGGGTCTGTGGGCGGGAATCGACATCGACCCGGCGCTGGGCACGGGCCGCGAGATCTGCGAGCGTCTCCTGGGCCGGGGGGTCATCGCGAAGGACACCCACGGCCAGACCATCCGGATGGCGCCGCCCCTGGTGATCACGCGCGAAGAGCTCGATCTCGGCCTGGACGCGCTGGTCGCGGTGCTGGCCGAGGCGACGGCGGACGCGTCCGTGGCGGTCCACTGACGACAGGCCCGCTCGCTCAGCCCCTGCCCGCGGTCGGCAGCCACAACTCGAAGCCCGAGCCGGTGGTCTCGAGTCGCCACTGTGGCGAGGCGGACAACCGGCCCCTGATGGCCGCCCCGACGGCGTCCGGTTCGAGGATCACACATGTCGTGCCCGCCGGCACCACGTCGATCGTCCGGCCCGCGAAATAGTCGTACGTGCGCTCGATCACGGTCCTGCCGAAGAAGTCCGATCGCCCGTCGATCCACACCGGCACGTCTGGCCGGAACAGGGCGACGGTGCCGCCCGTGCCCGGGCCGGAGAACAGGTGGCAACCGGCCGTCAAGCGATCGACGACTGCTCCCTCGGCAGGCGCACCGTGCTGCGCGGCGAGGAACACCACTCCCGGCGAGAGCACGATGAGCACAGAAGTCAACACCACGCGCCAATAGCCCCCGGACGTGAGTTCATGGAGCTTGGCCCGCACGGTCGCCTTCCATGGCGCTGTCCTCGCCCGGTCTCGCAGCAGGTCGACCGCACGGGTGGCGGCCGCGACGACGACCGGCGCCAGCACGAGGAGTGCGATCCCCAGGAAGCGGAGCATGAACAGGCCAGCGACCGCAGCGGGCACCCCGATCATCGAGAGCGCGGCCAGTTCCCGCAGGTCGCCGCCGGAACGCCACCTCCGGTACAGCCACCAGGCCGACAGTGCGGCGATGACCACGGCGGCACCGAGGATCAGGACGAACTGCCGGGGCACCACCGCGGCGAACGGCGAACTCCACTCGAGGATGAGGCCGGCGCACGCAGCCTGGACCGCCCGCGACCGGTCCAAACCAGTTGCCACTCCGTAGGGAGTCATCAACCAGCCCAGCATCCAGCCCGCGCCTCCCGCAAGAGCGAGTGCCCAGCGATGCCGCCCAGCCAGACCCGGCGTGAGCAGCCAGACGACTGCCCAGACCACAGCCAGGCCCGGCGCGAGCACCAGGAAAGAGAGGTGCACCCAGTTACCGAGGACCGAGAGACCGAACGCAGCAGCCAGGACGATCCAGACAAGGGGCCCCGTCCGCACCCCGGTGGCTCGGTCGCTGAGCACCAGCACTACCTGGACGGCGACGAGAAGAAGCACCTGAACGGCGAGGGTCGCGCGCGCGTTGAGCATCGGGAATGCGGCGGAGAACACCACCAGTGCGCCAATCAGTCCGGGCAACGGCAGCGCTCCCAGCCTCTGCGCGATGCTCGCAACCAGCAGGACCAGCAGGAGGATGGTGACGGCGGAGAGGGCGAAGACACCCCAGACGCCCGCCCACTGGTAGCAGCCGGCGAGGAGCAGGTTCCACAGGGGCGAATTCGGGTACCAGTCTCCCCCAACCCCTGACCATGACCAGGTATCGGGCCGCACCAGTGGCACGCCAGCGAGGTTCTCCATGCCGGCGCGGACCTGCCAGTAGGGGTCGCGCTCGTCCGTGTGGCCGGCGCGGACCAGGGCCAGACAGATCATGAAGCCCCAGAACAGCGAACGGTCCCATCGACGTGCCCTCGCTACGCCCATCACCGAGCCCTGCATCCTCCCTGCCGACCGTCCAAAGCACCCTAGTGGCGCGTACGCCCGTCGCAGCGGTTTTTGCGAAGATCTCCGGATGCGGCGCGGACGCGGACGCAGGAGGGCGGGCCCACCACCCCAGGAGGTGGGCCCGCCCTGCGTTCAGGCTCAGGCCTGGACGGCCGACACCTCGAACTCGAGGGTGACCTTGTCAGAGACCAGCACGCCGCCGGTCTCCAGGGCGGCGTTCCAGGTCAGGCCCCAGTCCTTGCGGTTCACGCTGACCTGGCCCTCGAAGCCGATCCGGTGGTTGCCGAACGGGTCGGTGGCCGCGCCACCGAACTCGAACGGCACGGTGACGGGCCTGGTCACGTCCTTGATGGTGAGGTTGCCGGTCACCTCGACCGTGTCGTCCGCTGTGATCTCGAAGCCGGTGGCGACGAAGGTGATCGTCGGGTAGGTGGCGACGTCGAAGAAGTCGGGGCTGGTCAGGTGGCCGTCGCGGTTGGCGTCGCGGGTGTCGACGCTCCCGGCCTGGATGGTGACCTCGAGGCTCGAGGCGGACGGGTTCGCGCCGTCGATGGTGGCGGTGCCGCTGACCTCGTTGAAGGCGCCGCGGACCTTGGCGATCATCGCGTGGCGAGCGACGAAGCCGATCCGGGAGTGCGACGGGTCGAGCGTGTAGGTGCCGGTCAGGTCCTGCACCCGAGCGATGGTGGCTGTACTCATTGGGGTTCCTCCGTTAGTTGAAGTCTCAACTAAAAGCATAGGCGCCGAAAGTTGATGCGTCAACTACCCCATTCAGCACGCGGCGAAACAACCCTCCCGGGTATGCGGTGGTCGGGGGTAGGGTGACAGCACACTCGCCAGGGCGGCGCACAGGAGCGCCGTTCGTCGAACCCAACGGAGGATGCATTGACCAACGCGACCTTCAGCCACGATGACGTGCGTCTGGACCTGCCCCTCGTGCCCGCCAGCCAGGGCAACAACGGCTACGACATCGCCAAGCTGCTGGGCGCGACCGGCGACACGACGCTCGATGTGGGGTTCGCCAACACCGCGTCCTGCTGCTCTGCGATCACGTTCATCGACGGCGACGCCGGCATCCTGCGCTACCGCGGCTACCCGATCGAACAGCTGGCGGAGCAGACCACCTTCCTCGAGGTGGCCTACCTCGTGCTGTACGGCGAGTTGCCCACGCGGGCCCAGCTGGACGAGTTCTCCGCCAGCATCGCGAAATACCACGTGATCGACGAGCGGATGCGGGAGATGTTCCGCACCATGCCCCGCAAGTCGCACCCGATGCCGGTCCTGTCCGCATCGATCAACGCGCTGTCCACCTTCGCCGTCTCGCGCTACGGCGAGGACGCCTTCGACCTCGACCGGGCCACCCACATCTTGCTCGGCTCAGTGCCCACCCTGGCCGCCTACGGCTACAAGAACTCCGTCGGCCAGCCGTTCCTGTACGCCGACGAGACCCTGAGCTACATCGAGAACTTCCTGCGGATGTCGTTCGGCCTGCCTACCGGGCCCTACCCGTTCGACGACGACATCACCCGTGCGCTCGACGTGCTGCTGATCCTGCACGCCGACCACGAGCAGAACTGCTCCACCTCGACGGTCCGCATGGTCGGCTCCTCAGGAGCCAACATCTACGTGTCCATCGCCGCGGGAGTGAGCGCCCTTTCCGGCCCGCTGCACGGCGGCGCGAACCAGGCCGTGCTCGAGATGCTGAAGGGCATCCGGGACGAGGGCGGCGACGTCCACTCCTACATCAACAAGGTGAAGGACCGGAAGGACACCACCAAGTTGATGGGCTTCGGCCACCGGATCTACAAGAACTACGACCCGCGCGCCGCGATCGTGAAGAAGCACGCCGACTCCATCCTGCGCACCCGCTCCGGCACCCAGGACGAGCTGCTCGACCTGGCGCTCGAGCTCGAGGACGCGGCGCTGAGCGACCCCTACTTCCAGGAGCGCAAGCTCTACCCGAACGTGGACTTCTACACCGGCCTGATCTACCAGGCGATGGGCTTCCCGCAGAACATGTTCACCGTCCTGTTCGCCCTCGGCCGGCTGCCCGGCTGGATCGCCCACTGGCGCGAGCAGTTCAACGACCCGGCCACCAAGATCAACCGACCGCGCCAGGTGTACGTGGGCGAGGTGGAGCGTCCGTTCGTCCCGATCGATCAGCGCGGCTGAGCTCCGGGCAGGCCGCGCCGGTCGGAGACCGGAGCAGCCGGAACCCTCCCGATCCGGGCCGGCTCAGAGGCTGTCGCCCAGGTCGGCCCGGAAGGCCGCCAGCAGGTCGTCCACCCAGCCGCCGATCGGCTCCAGCCGGCCGTAGAAGAACCGCAGGATCTCGGGCTCCTCGACGAACCGCAGCCCCCCGACGAGGTCCCGGTGCTCGAACAGCCAGCCGATCCGGTCAATCGCGTAGTTCACCTGGCTGAGCGTGAACACCCGGCGCGGCAGCGCCAGCCGGACGAGTTCCATGTTCGCCATCGGCTCGACGCCGTTGGCGTCCCGCTGCTCGCTCAGGGTGCCGCGCTCCATGCCCCGCACGCCGGAGGCGATGTAGAGGGCTGACGCGAGCGCTCCGGCCGGGTACTGCTGCTGGGGTACGTGCGGAAGGAACCGCATCGCGTCCAGGTGCGCCCCCAGCCCACCGGCGGGGGTGATCACAGGGATGCCGCGGGCGTCGAGCTCGGCGACCATGTGCTCGATGAACTGCGGGCCCTGGTTGATCATGTCCTCGTCCATGGTCTCGTCCAGGCCGACCGTGATCGCCTCCATCTCCCGAACCGACATGCCGCCGTAGGTGAGGAAGCCCTCGTACATCGGCACGAGGCCACGCATCTGCTTGTACAGCGCCTCGTCGCGGATGCAGATGCCGCCGCCGCGGCCGAAGCCCAGCTTGCGGGCAGAGAAGTAGATGACGTCGAAACAGTCCGCGATCGCCCGGGTGATCTCCGGGATCGTCATGTCCCGACACTGCTCCTCGCGGGTCTTGTTGAAGTGCAGGTTGTCGGCCAGCAGGGACGCGTCCAGCACGGTCAGGATGCCGTGCTCGCGGGCGACCGCTGTGGTCTCGCGGAAGTTCGCCAGGCTCAGCGGCTGGCCGCCGATCAGGTTGGTGCCGGCCTCGACCCGGACGTAGGCGATCGCCTCCGCTCCCTGCTCCGCGATCAGCGCCCGCAGCGCGGAGACGTCGAAGTCGCCCTTGAACTGGTTGTCGCTGGTCACCTCCAGGCCCGCAGCAGTGATCAGTTCTCTCACCTCGCCGCCCCGCGCGGTCACGTGGGCCTTCGAGGTGGTGAAGTGGTAGTTCATCGGCACGAACGTGCCCGGCTGCACGAGCGCCTGGGCCAGGATGTGCTCGGCCGCACGGCCCTGGTGTGTGGGCAGGAACCAGTCCATGCCGAACACCTCGACGAGTTTCCGGTGCAGCCGGGTGAAGGTCGCCGAGCCGGCGTACGCGTCGTCCGCGATCAGCATCGCCGCCTGCTGCTGATCGCTCATCGCGTTCACGCCGGAGTCGGTGAGCATGTCGAGGAACACGTCCGCGTTCTGCAGCAGGAACGTGTTGTAGCCCGCCTCCGCCATCGCCCGGCGGCGCTCCTCGATGGGGTGGAGGGTGAGCTTCTGGATGATCCGTACCTTGTGCATCTCCAGCGGCAGTTGCTGCCCACTGAAGAAGGTGACCTTCGCCATTGAACGTTCCTTCGTGTGGTGTGCCTTCGAGCGGTCACAGGTTAGCCAGCCGAGCGGTCCGAAATTCCGGTGTCCGAGGAATTCTCGGCCGCACCCCTCTGCAAGATGGCCAGTAGAGGCCGTAGTCGGCCTCTACTGGCCACTCTGCGAGGGGAGTCGGTGGGTATCAGGCGGCAGGGGTCCAGCTCAGACGTGCAGACGAACCTGGGAGGATCCATGCGAACCGTGAAGCTCATCGTGCTCGGCAGTGCACTCGCCATCGCGGGCGGGCTCCTGGTCCCCTCCGCCCGGGCCGCTGCGGCCGTCCCGCGCGCCCTGCCGGCGGACGTGGCCACCCGCGTCGTCTCCATCGACGTGGACGGCGACGCTGCGCCCGACACGGTCACGGTGGAGCAGAACGGTGCGGACTCCTTCGTGGTGAACGTGGTCACGTCGGCCGGGCAGGACGACGTAGTGCAGCTCACCTCGACGATCGACGACGACTGGGGTGTCGAGCCCTGGTACGGCGCGGCGAGACTCGACCGAACGCCGGGGTACGAGCTGCTGCTGCTCACCTCCGGCGGCGACGGCGTGATGTTCCGGGTGCTGACCTGGCGCGACGGTGGACTGGTCTTCGAGAAGGCACCGAAGTCGCTGATCAAGGGCAGCTACGACTGGTACCTCGCCAGTCTCGACTGGGCCCGTTTCGGCTACCGGTTCACGACCTGGCACCACAAGCGCTACGTCCGCGATTTCGAACTGTTTCGTAGCGGGAAGTACTGGAAGGGCACCATCGTGAAGTCCGTGTGGAAGTCAGGCACCTGGAGGAAGGTGTCATCCACAAAGGTGAAGCTCACCAGCTCGCAGGCGAGGCAGTACAACGGCCTGAGCGGCGTGACCGTGATCGCGCGACCGTGAGCCGCCCGCACCTGCCGGCCCGTCATCTAGGGTGGGCGGTGGGAGGCACAGGTGGGACGCGACGGGACACACACGTGTCGTCGAGTCGCACGCCGCGCTCGCGTGACACGGTTCATCGGATCGGCCGTCGCCGCGTGCCTGATCCTCGCCGGCTGCTCCGGTACCGGTGACGCGGCGCCGGTACCGTCGCCGGCTCCATCCACCACGGCAGCGGCGACGCCGACACCGAGCGCCTCGACAACCACCCCGCCACGGGCCGCCACCCAGAAGGTGGTCTTCGGCGACCCCTGGTCGCGGAACCAGCACCGCGTCCACGCCGTGGTCGAATCGGCCCTCTCCATCATCAACGCAACCGCCAAGGGCCAGACGATCCTCGTGGCGATCTTCAGCCTGACCTCTCCCGAAGCCACGGACGCCTTCATCCGGGCGCACCAGCGCGGCGTCCACGTCCACGTGGTGCTCAACGCTGTGATCGCGAACAAGCCCCAGGTGCGGCGGCTCCGGGCTGCGCTGGGCACCCGAAGGTCAGCCCGCTCGTGGGTCGTGGTGCGTGGTGGCGACGTCCGCATGCACTCCAAGTTCCTGCTCACCTCGGGACGCGGCAGGCAGCCGGTGGTCTGGGTGTCCTCCGGCAACTTCACCAACGCGGACGGCCGCGACCAGGCCAACGCGGCGCTGATCACGCGGGGCGACCAGCAGCTGTACGACTTCCTGGCTGCCCAGTTCGACCTCCTCAGCCACAGCGTCAACGACCCGGCACAGCTCGGACGCAGCGCCACGACCGCCACCTCGGTGGTGCAGGCCTACCCCCTCCCCGAGGGCGGAGCCGCCAACGACCCCGTACTCCGGTTCCTCGGCGACGTGTCCTGCCGGCACGGCACCGGGCGAACCACCGTCCGGCTCGCCCAGCTGCTGTTCCGCAGCGAGCGGGGCTACCTGGTCACGAGGCTGCGCCAACTGCAGGCCGACGGCTGCCGGGTGCTCCTGATCGGCCACATGCGCGGCTTCTCGAAGGACGTCCAGCAGGCGCTGACCAAACCCGGCTCGGGGCGCATCGACCTGCGCTCCACGCAGGGAACGATCCTGCACCTGAAGGTCACCACCATCGACGGCTGGGACGCGGCCGGCCGGCGCGTGCGGACGGCGCTGGTGGGCACCCACAACCTGAGCGGACGCGCCCTCGCCGACATGCCGGGCCAGGGCATGAACGACGAACTGACCCAGGTGACCACGAACGCCGGCGTCGTGCGCTCCTTCGATACCTGGATCGACGACCTGATCCGCGACCACAGCGCTCCCGTCCGCTACAGCTGAGGGGCAGCCGGATACGGCCGCGAGGACGCAGGAGGGTGGCCGGCCGATCGCCGGCTGCGCCTCGTCGTCGGTCCCGGAAACGCCAGGCACTGCCGTCAGGACAGCCGCGCCAGCTCCGCGCCGAGCGCGGTGAGGAGCTCCCTGAAGTCGGGGACGGCGTCCGCGTCCGCGATCGCCGTGATCGTCAGCTCTCCCGCGTAGGAGAGGACCGCCAGCACCACGGTCAGGTTGCCGGTGGCCGAGGTGAGCGGGACGATGCGCCGCACCGGCCGGCCGGCGATGAACAACGGCTCGACCGGACCGCGCACGTTGGTCACCACCAGGTTCACCATGCGCTGGGAGTCGATGAACCGGCGGAACAGCCCGAGCCGGACGAGCAGCCCGAAGCCCGGCCGCAGCAGGGTGTTCGACAGGGTGCGCGGACGTCGCTTGGCGGCCCGGGTGACCTCCGCGATGGCGCGGATCCGCGCGGCGAGGTCTCCGGAGGCCGGCAGCCGCAGCGGCATCACCGCGCTGGCGTTGCCCGTGACCTGACCGGGCAGGCGGTACGCGAACGGCACCGACACCACCAGCTCGTCCACGCTCTCCCCCCGGCCCTCGAGCAGCGCGTGCAGTGCCCCGGTCGTCACGGCCAGCGCTGCATCGTTCACCGTGCCGCCGGAGGCGTGGGCACCGCTCCGGACGTCCCGGAGCTCAGCGGTGACGGTGCCGAGCGTGCGACGGGTTCCGGTGGGCTGGTTCAGGCTCGTCCGTGGTGCGCGTCCGCCCGCGGTGATCATCCGGCCCGCCAACACCAGGTGCAGCGCCGCCCCGGGCAGCCCGCGCAGCGCCCGCAGGCGTCCCCGCACGTTGTCCGTGGCGAGTTCCCGACGGGTGGGTCCGGGCCGCGGGAAGCCGTCAGCTGCCGGTGCGGGCCCGTCGGCCAGGGTTGCGAGCAGCGCCAGAGCCGCCAGCCCGTCGGCCAACACGTGGTGCATCACCAGCACGAGGGCCAGCACCGTGCCGTCCGGCCCGGTCACGATCCGGCCCGCCCACAGCGGGCGATCCCGGGGCAGCCGGCCGGCCAGCAGGGCCAGTGCGACCCGGTCGACCTCCCTGGAGTCGGACACCTCGGCGACCCGGAGGTGTTCCTCCAGCGCGAAGCGCGGGTCGTCGACCCACACCGGGCGCCCACACCCGAACGGCGGGCGAGTGAGCACCTGGCGCAGCCGTGGCGCGGCGGGCAGCCGTCCAGCCAGATGGCCGGTGAGGTCCGCGACACCGGGCGCATCCGGACCGAACCAGAGCACGCCGCCCACCTGCATCGGCACCGTGCCGTGGTCGCCGGACAGCGACATCAGGTCATCGACGCCCAGCCGGTCGACGTCGGTTCCCGATCCAGTCATCGCACCCCGATCAACCCGGTGGCCGAAAAGAGAACCGTCCCCTTTCCGTCCAGCCTGGCCGATAAGGGGACGGTTCTCTTTCCGGCCAGGTCAGGACCTGGCCGGCCCCTGAAGGTGCAGCACGGTCGGACGGCTGACGTCGGCGAAGAAGTCGTTGCCCTTGTCGTCCACCACGATGAACGCCGGGAAGTCCTTCACCTCGATCTTCCAGATCGCCTCCATGCCGAGCTCGGGGTACTCCAGCAGCTCGACGCTGGTGATGCAGTCCTGGGCGAGCCGGGCGGCCGGGCCGCCGATCGAGCCGAGGTAGAACCCGCCGTGCGCCTGGCAGGCGTCGGTGACCGCCTTCGACCGGTTGCCCTTCGCCAGCATGATCATCGAGCCGCCTGCGGCCTGGAACTGGTCGACGTAGGAGTCCATCCGGCCCGCGGTGGTCGGCCCGAAGGAGCCGGACGCCATCCCTTCGGGGGTCTTGGCCGGGCCGGCGTAGTAGACCGGGTGGTCCTTCAGGTACTGCGGCATCTCCTCACCGGCGTCCAGACGCTCCTTGATCTTGGCGTGCGCGATGTCGCGTCCCACGATCACGGTGCCGTTCAGCGACAGCCGGGTCTTCACCGGGTACTTGCTCAGCTCGGCCAGGATCTCCGGCATCGGCCGGCCCAGGTCGATCTCGACGACGTCGCCGCCCTCGAGGTGCTCGTCGGTGGTCTCGGGCATGAAGTGCGCGGGCTCGGTCTCGAGTTGCTCGATGAACACGCCCTCGGGGGTGATCTTGCCGAGGCACTGGCGGTCGGCGGAGCAGGACACCGCGATCGCCACCGGCAGGGACGCGCCGTGCCGCGGCAGCCGCACCACCCTCACGTCGTGACAGAAGTACTTGCCGCCGAACTGCGCGCCGATGCCCATCTGCCGGGTCAGCTCCAGCACCTGTGCCTCGAGCTCGGTGTCACGGAACCCGTGCGCGCTCATGGAGCCTTCGGTGGGCAGGGAGTCGAGATACTTCGCCGAAGCGTACTTCGCCGTCTTCATCGCGAACTCCGCCGAGGTGCCGCCGACCACGATCGCCAGGTGGTAGGGAGGACAGGCGGCCGTGCCGAGCGAGCGGATCTTCTCGTCGAGGAACTTCATCATCGACGCCGGGTTCAGGATCGCCTTCGTCTCCTGGTACAGGTAGCTCTTGTTCGCCGAACCGCCGCCCTTGGCCATGAACAAGAACTTGTAGGTGTTCTCGTGCCCGGGTGCGGTGTCGGCGTACAGCTCGATCTGGGCGGGCAGGTTGGAGCCGGTGTTCTTCTCCTCCCACATGGTCAGCGGTGCGTTCTGGGAGTAGCGCAGGTTCAGCTTGGTGTAGGCGTCGAAGACGCCCCGGCTCAGTGGCAGCTCGTCGGTTCCCTCGCTGAGCACCTGCTGGCCGCGCTTGCCCATGATGATCGCGGTGCCGGTGTCCTGGCACATCGGCAGCACACCGCCCGCGGCGATGTTGGCGTTCTTCATCAGGTCGAGGGCAACGAACTTGTCGTTCGGGCTCGCCTCGGGATCGTCGAGGATCGTGCGCAGCTGGGCCAGGTGGGCCGGACGCAGGTAGTGCGCGATGTCGTGCATCGCGGTCTCGGCGAGGAGCTCCAGCGCCTCGGGGGCCACCTTCAGGAACGTGCGTCCGTCCGGTCCCTCGACGGTCTCCACGCCCTCGGTGGTGAGCAGCCGGTAGGGGGTGGTGTCCTCCCCGGTCGGCAGCATGTCCTCGTAGCGGAATTCGGCCATGACACTCCTTTGCTCTCGCGCTTCGCGCCACCCTTCCTCCTTGGTGGACGCGAACCAGCTCGCCCCGCCTCGTCGTCGGGTCCAGCTTGGACCATCCTTCCACTTCGGAAGTAGGGCCATTGCCGAACCCGAATAGGCGGACGCAGGGGTGGGTACGATCGGGAATGTGCCGACGACGAGGTCGGCATGTTTCTCGTGGAGGTGTGATGTTCGGCCAGCCCCGGTTCGCTGCCATGAACGCACTCATCAATGACGTCATCGAGACCGAGAAGGTCCTGATCGTGGCGCACCGCGGCAGTGCCGGGGGCAGCGTTGCCGTGAACACCGAGCTCAGCATCCGGGCGGCGCAACTGCAGGGCGCAGGCATGGTGGAGCTGGACGTCTCGGCGTCCCGGGACGGCGAGTTCTACCTGTTCCACGACGGCTGCGAACCCGAGGTGCTCGGCTTCGAGACCAACCTGCAGACCCTCACCGCGGAGGAGATCGACAGTGCGTCCTACATCTGGGTGGACCGGCCCGGGCGGAGGGCGCACGTGGAGCGCCTGCTGCCGGTGCTGCGGACCTTCAAGGACACCAGGGCGCTGTTCAACATCGATCGCTCCTGGTGGCGGTGGCCGAACCTGTTGAAGGCGCTGGACGGGCTGTACATGGCCCACCAGCTGCTGATGAAGTGCCCGGCCTGGGAGGAGGCGGCGCTGGACCGGCTGCGCGCCTTCGAGGTGAAGTTCCCGTTCGTTCCGATCTGTTCCACTCCGGAGGACGTGTACCGGGTGGTGAACGACCCCGAGCTGAACACCGTCGGCGTCGAACTCATCACCAACACCCGCCAGCACCCGTGGTTCTCGCCGTCGGTGATCGAGGAGTTCCAGGGCCTGGGAGTGTTCGTGTTCGTGAACGCTGTGACCCTGACCACGGGCATCCCGCTGTTCGGCGGCCTGGACGACGAACTGGCGATCTCCACCTCGCCCGAGGCGGCGTACGGGCCCATCCTCGCCCTCGGGGTGGATGCCGTGCAGACCGACTGGCCGGCGATCCTGCGGGACTACCGGAACAGCTGGCTCGCCGCCCGGCGCGACGAACCGTCGCTGCTAGGCCCCATCGCGCCCTGAGCCGGACTGCAGCACCAGCCACAGCCCGGCGACCAGGCCGGCAACGTAGAGCGGGTCGCCCAGCGTGGCGTCCCCGAGCTCGGCCCACACGGTCGGGTCCGCGTTCGTGCCCAGCCCGCGCGACAACGCCACGAAGGCCACGCCGGTGGTGGCGAACAGCGCGTTCGCGAGCAACAGCAGGACGCGGGTGGAGCGCGGGTAGCGCGGGGAACCCTCGTTGGTGACCTCGGCCTCGGTGAACACCCGCCATGCCAGCCCGAACACCAGCACCACGGCGCCCGTGGACGCGAGCACCGTGCTGAGCGGGTCGGAGATCAGGTCGCGGTGCGGGTAGAGCACCGCCAGCAGCAGCACGGTCAACACCCCGGCCGCGCGGTCACGGCCGAAACGCCGCCGGACCGCCGACACCGCGGCCGCGACCAGGGCTACGACGGACGCCAGCAGGCCCATCGCCGCGGTGCTCCGGTCGTGCAGGAACTGCAGGCCGGGCACGAGCCCGACAGCGTCCAGGAGGACGAGGACGGCGAACCCGCCGAGCGCGACCGCCTCGACCATCCGCGAGCGTCCGGCAAACCGCACGGCCGCCACCAGCACGACCAGGCCGAGCAGGCCGCGTCCGAGCACTCCGGGGTTGTTGTCCAGGAACAGGTTCACGCCGGTGTCGAGCACGCCGGCCAGGCTGTCCAGGCCGAGCATCGCGGCCAAGGCGCGCACGATGGTGACCGGGATGGTCAGGGCGGTGACCGCGACCATCGCCACGGCCAGCGGGTAGAGCCAGCCGCCCCAGACCTCCGGGTAGTGGGCGGGCTCGGGCGGCGTCCGGCGGTCGCCCCGCCACAGCAGGAAGCCTACGAGCGCGGTGACCGCGAGCAGCGCGATCAGGGCGGCAACGAGCGCGGAGAGCGTGTAGTCGTCCGCCCCCGCACCCAGCGCGGTGGCGACGACCAGCCAGGCGAGGGCGACGGCGAAGCCCGTCCAGAACACGCCGCGCCCGACCGGCGGGGAGGCAGCAGCCTGCGCGCCGGTGACGACGATCTGGGCGGGTGCGCTGCCCGCCACCATCATCGCCGGAAGGATCAGCGGCTGCAGGCTGACCAGGGAGCCCTCCAGGGCGACCGTGCGCAGGTCCATGTCCCAACCAAGACCGCCGGCGGGCAGGAGCCACGGCAGCATGGTCGCACCGAGCAGCAGGCCCGCGACGACGACCAGTTCCTACCAGGCGTAGGGACGCCGGGCGCGGACGAACGTGAGGCAACTGCCCACCGGGAGTGGGCCGGGTCGGTAACGGTCCCCGTCCCGGCCCACCCGTCCTTCACCCGGCGGACCACCCGCGTCCGGTGCCTCCGACTGGCTCCGACGGCGATGACCCGCCTGATCAGGTGTCGGCGTCGTTCACCCCGCGCCGTTTCGCACCCAGTCAGCACCCAGGCCGTCAGCCCCGGACGCATTCGTTCCCTCACTTGAACAACTTGGCCGAGAAGCACTTCCCTTGGGCGATAGACCACGCAGTCGCTGCCACCTTTCGCGCCTCGCCGGTTCGCTGCAGCGGGCCGACGAATGAGGAGGGCCAGCATTGCCAGCACCAGAGTCGCGGGCATGGCGAATCGCCAGACCACGTCCACGCTGGTGACGGCGGGCGCGGCGAACCAGAAGGCCACGAACACGGCGGTCGCCACGATCCTCAGCCACAGCTTCGCCCAAACCCACATCGCCCAGCTGTATAACGCGACGACGGGAATGGTCAGCACCCGGGCCAAAGATCCAGAAGTCACTATTCCGCCTTGCCGGTAACACTTCGGCAGCCACCATGTCAGTCGTAGCCAGCCATGACCTTGAGCGATGTCCCCCCTCACCTCAGGGCGTGGACGGGCAGGGGCTTCCCCCGACCCGGTCCACCCCTTCAATCGAGCGGACTTCCCGCGTCCGGAGCCTCCGACCGGCTCCGACCTGCGGCGACTCGCTCGATCGCTCCTCCGTCGGCCGGGCGGCTCAGCCCGCGGCGGGCCGCGGCTCCGACTGCTTCCGGCGGGCGCGGGAGTCCGACCAGAAGGAGATCGCGAGCGACAGCGCCATCGTGGTGATGAGCCACCACACGGTGACGACAGCGAACTGGGTCGCAACCACCCAGACGGTGAAGGCTGCATCCGCCACGGCCAGGGTCATCAAAACCCACCGGGGCGCCCCTTTCCAGACGAGCACCCAGTCGACTGCTGCATATCCCAGCATGATTACCCAAAGCAGTAGCGCCATGCTCTCACCTCCGAGTCACTTGCCGTACTTGATCACTTGTAGCATTTGGCAATCCACGGAACCCAGACATACGGGTTGAAGATCTTCGCCGAGACACATTTCCCTTGGGCGATCGCCGTACCGGCCCAACCCGCGAGGAAGACACAACTGAGCCGAATCGCCTGACCCACTCCCGAGGGAGCCTTGGCCGCGACCGCCTGGCAGCCCGCACCGCCGACGGCGAGCAACTTGGTTTCACTCTTGGTGAAGTCGACGGACCAGCCGTACCAGGTCGACCGCACCCGGGGGTCTGCGACGACGGGGAGCGGGGTGTTCGCCGTGACGTCGCTCACCTGGGTGAGGGTGTCCCCCTTCACCTCGAAGCGGGTGGAGACCTTCGCGCCGTTCGCGTCGCGGGCCCAGGCCGGATCGATCGCCGCCACCGGCTCGGCGGTGGACCCGCCGTCGCGCACGATGACGTAGCCCGCCTCGGTCAGTTCGAGGTACTTGCCGGGGAAGCGGTACTGCTGGGCGTTCTGGTTGGCGTCGCCGATCACCGCGGCGACCTGGAACCCGCCCTCGACCCCGCGGGAGACATAGTCGACGCCGGTCCCGCTGAACACCGCCTGGTTCCCGACGGCCACTGCCTCGCCGCGGCCGGCGATCGTCATGTCGAGACCGGCGCCGCGCACGGTCCGGTGCGAGGTTGTGACCCGCCCCGTGGTTCGCGTGTGCGGGTCGGACCTCTCGACAATGCGCACCAGGTTGGCCGGATCCGGCCTCCCTGGCGCGGCGAACGCCGGGGTGGGCATGATCGCCGTCGCCGCGACGACCGCGATGGCGGCGGACGCAGCGAGCACGTGGCGCGGCCCGGGGAGAGAGTGTTTGAGTTCTGGATTCATCCGTTGGCCCTTCTCGTTGGGGTGGTGGGGCGTGGACATACCGATCGTCGCGTGTTGATTGACACCGTGTCAAACGTGTCGCACCCGTTCATACGTTCTCGTGCGAACGCCATCCGGGACCGCGCGCACCAACAGAGTCCCGCGCGAGAGACTCGCGGAGGGCTGCTACGAGCGCGTCAGCGAGGCGCCAGCAGGAACACCCCTGCGCCGGGCGCTGCCGCGGCCGGCGCCGGCACCGTCACCAGGACGAGCGTCATCAATGAGATCAGGAGGGCGAGGAACAGCGCCCGGAGCGCGGAGATCCGGACCGGCCGATCGCGGAACGTGTGCATGACCCCTCTTCCGCATCAGGTTCGCGGCGGCGATCCGCAGGCGCGTCCCTTCAGGTTTCTCTCAGGCTAGTGGCGCGAAGATGCGGTTGACCAGCAACCTGATTCGGCTGTGACAGCTGTTGCAGATGTGCCTCAGGTGGGCCTCAAGACCCCCTCGGGATCGTCCTCACGCGCCAGTGTTCATCCAGGTCACGGGTCGTCGTACCGGGCGCGTGTTCCGTCAGGGCGGTTCGCCCGACTGGCGGCGGCGCCACGCCCTACGCCCGGGCACGCACGCGTCCCTCGAGCGCCTGCTGGCACAGCCTGACGGTCTCCGGCAGCAGGTCGACGCCGAGGATCCGGGCCTGCCGGGTGACGTGGTTCACCAGGCGCTCCACCTCCGCGGTGTTGGAGGCCCGCACCTCGGTGCGGATCCGGGCGCAGAGCAACTGCTCGTCCTCGGGCGAGACCACCAGCGCCCGGGACGCGGCCCAACGAGCCAGGTCGACGTCGCCCCGCTCCAGCGCCCGGTCGGTGAGCACGACGCCGACGTCGCGCAGCGCGCAGCTCACGTCCGTGCGCAGTTCCTCCGCCCAGTGCCACTGGGTGGGTGCGGCGTCGGCGAGCGGGGCCCCGCGGACCAGGTCGAGCGCAGCCACCAGTGTGCTGTCGCCGACCCGGTTCGCACCGGGCGCGAGCAGCACCTGCAGCCGGTGCCAGTCGGACGTCACGCCGGGGTGCAGCAGCACGCGTCCGGAGTAGGCGTCCGGAAGGTACGCCGAGCCGTCCGGAGCGGTTCCCAGCCACGCCCGCAGCCGACTCAGGTTCGAGCGACGGGTGCTCTCGGCCACCATCAGCCCTGCTGCCATGGCGGTGCCGGTACTGCCGGGGTGTTCCAGCAGCCAGGCACACAGCTCCACCAGTTGCTGGCGGGAGCGGGCAGGTTCGGGACCGGCCGCCCCGCGGAGTTCCGCAGGTCCGATCAGCAGCACCTGCGGGTGTTCGGTGGCCTCGGCCAGCCTGACAATGTCCACCGGCTCCCCCTCTCTCACGACGCGTGCGGGCAGGGCCAGCACGTTGTCGTCCACCGGCCCCGGCTCGCGCCACCACGGCGCGACGGTGGTGGCCCCGGTGTCGGCGGCAAACAGCCGCGACACACCCGCCCTCGTCGACTCCCCGATCGCATGCGCACGGAGCGGTTCAGCCAGGCCGGCGAGCCGCCCGCGAGGCTCGTACCCATCGCCACCGACCTGCCAGCGCGCCTCTGTCGCCGCAGGCGTGGCCAGCAGCACGACCACGCCGGTGCCCGGGCCCGCCAGGAGATCGTCGAGCCCCTCGGCGAGAGCCGCCGGGACGTCGTCGAGCAGGCAGAACACGAGTGGCGCCACGGCGTCCGCCCGGTCGGGGTCGACGCGCAGGGACGCCAGCGGCTCCGTGCCGAGCGCGGCCCGGCGCCGTGCCACCTGGACGCGCAGGCGCTCGAGCGCGTCCGGGAGTGCCCCGAGCACGTCGACCCGCTCGCCGCCGGCGAGGGCGAGCAGTCCGGCGTCCGCCCCCACGGCGACGATGTGCGCACTGTCGGACCACGGCGCGCAGGCGAGTTCGACACCCATCGCGGCCAGCGCGGAGCGACCGAGCTCGGCGTCGTCGGTGGCCACGCCGAGGACCCGCGAGCGCTCGGCGTCCACGAGGACCAGATCGCCGTCGACGGTGCTCCCCAGGCTCACCACCGCCGGGTACGGGCAGGGGTGGTCGGCGGGATCGGGCGGTGCGGCGAGCGGAGCCTCCCAGTGATCGGCTGCGCCGGTGAAGCCGGGCGGCGGTGGGCCAGCCGCGTCCGCCCACTCGAGCCTGATCCGTTCGCTGCTGACCACGACCCGCTCCAGCTCCGGCAGCGGAACGCCCGCCGCGTGGCAGTGGCTTCCCACGGCTCGCAGCGCGGCGTCGAGCACGGCGAGCCGGTCAGGCTGCTGCCGGACGCCCAGCGCGGCGCGCAACCGGGCGGCGCTCTCCTCGGGGGGGATCAGCCGGCGACCGACCGGACGTTCGCGCAGGCGCAGGAACCGGCGGGTCTCGACGACCCCGATGATCGCCGCCGCGGCGAGGGTGCCGAAGCCCCCGAGCAGCGGCAGGGCGGGCACGGGCTCAGGAGTGGTCCCGCCACCGATCGTCACCTCGGGGCTCTGTGCAGCCCCGGACCGTGGTGCTGAGCTCTCCACAGACCCGGCCTGCGACGAACCGGTCTGCGGTCTGGCGTCGGTCTGCGGGCCGGCGTCGGTCTGCGGGCCGGCCCCCGTCGGCGCCGGATCGGGCCGCTGCGATCCATCGGGGCCGTCGCCGGGCACGGGCAGGTCCGTCCGGTCGGGGTCGTCGACGGAGGCGGCCTTCTCCTCGTGCTCCCGCGAGACCCTGTGCGCGGGAGCCACGGCCCCGGGAATGACGAGCCGCCAGCCCACCTCGATGTGGTCGGGGTCGGTGACCAGGTCGGGGTTGGCCGCGGCGATCCGGGGCCAGCGCGCCGCAGCCCCGAGGTGTTCCAGGGCGAGCCCGCTGAGCGTGTCGCCCCGCCGGACGGTGACCGTCCGCGGTACCCGGCGGGCAGACGCGGGCAGCGCCAGTCGGGTACCCGGAGCGAGCCGGTCGGTCGGGTCCCGGAGCAGGTCAGGGTTCACCGCGACGAGCTCCCGCCAGCATCCGCCGTCGCCGAGCAACTGGGCGCTGAGCGTCCACAGGTCGTCGCCGGGCTCGACCAGGTAGGTGTCCGCCGGATCGGCGGCGGGTTCGTCCACCGGCTCCGGCTGCGGGACCGGCTCCGGCAAGGCGGCGGCCGGCGACGGGGCGGGTGCCCGCGTGATCGCCGCGGCCGGCGCGAGCGCAAGGACGGCGACCAGCAGGCCGGCGCTGAGCTGCTGCAGCCCGCCCAGCAGCGGCAGCCGCGGGGCCCGGTGCTCCCTGTCGCCGAGCCGGACGGCCTCGACGAGGGTGGCGAAGGCGAAGGCCGCCCAGGCGAGCCAGCCGGCGAGGGTCAGCACCGCCAGCAGCAGGGTCCCGTCGTCGGGACGGGCGAGCCCCGCGAGGCCGGGGGGAACACGTCCCCAGGCGAGCAGGGCCAGCGGTGCCCCGACCAGAACCAGCCCGAGCACAGCCAGCGACCCCAGACCGCGTAGCCAACGCATCAGTGCCTGCCTCGGTAGCTGTCCACGACGGCCGAGGCGGTGGCCCGCACCTCGACCGCTCCCGGCCAGCCGGGCACGAGCACGTCCTCCAGGGGCACCTCGCAGGTGACGCTCACCCGGACCGCACCGGGTTGTCCGGCGACGCCGGCCAGTGCGGCCGCCTCGGTGTCCACGAGCCAGCGGGCACAGCGCAGGCCGTCCATCGCAGCCTGGGCGCGAGCGAGGTCATCAGCGGCCTGCACTGCTCCGGCCGGCGTCCGCGCCTGGGAGGCGCCGCGGGCCGCAGCGGCAGCAGCCTGTTCGACCGCGCCGCGGGCAAGCCAGGTTCGCGCTCCCCCGACGACGATGCCGAAGAGCAGCACGACGACCGGGACGATCAAGGCGAACTCCACCGCGGTGGCGCCGCGTTGGGCGTGGGCACGACTCATGGCGTCACCCGCTCCACGGGCAGCACGGCACGTTCGGTGATCCGTCCCTGCCGGATGTCGAAGAACAGCGGTGCCCGTCCACTCACCGTCACCACGAGGTGGTCGGCGTCGGCGTCCACGGCGATCTCCACCTGTTCCAGGCCGCCACCGGCGGCGATTCGGCGGCCCGCCTCCCGCGCGGCGGCCTCCGCCGCCGGGCCGGTGGCACGCAGGTCGGCGGCCGCAGCGGCGGCCTGGGCCGCGACCGTGCGGGAGTGCAGCCAGACGCCCAGCTGGACGAGGCCGAGCACGAGTGCCAGCAGCAGGGGTAGCAGCAGCGCCCACTGGGTGGACTCGGCCACCCCGCGCTGTCCGCCTGCCCGGCCGCTGGCGGAACCGCGGCTCACGGTCGGGGCAGCTTGGCGTTCACGTAGACGGTGACCGCGAGGACCACGGCGCCCGCGACCAGAACCGCGCCCCCGAGCAGGATGGCGGTCTCGGTCGACTGCGACAGGCCGCGCTGGTTGCGGCGCCGCGGCGGGCCGACCAGCGCGGCCACCATCAGGTGCAGGATCTTCATCGTTTCTCCTTATCGGGGGTGGGTTCAGCGGTCCAGGAGGCGGAGGATCGGCGGGACGAGGAAGAACAGTCCGAAGACGATCGAAGGGATCACCATGAAGAACGCCATCCGCTCGGAGACGGCGGACGCGGCGATCTTCGCCCGGGTGAGGTGGGCGTCGCGGAGCTCGCGGACGCGCGCCCGCAGGGCCCCGGACAGGGCGGCGCCGGCCTCGTCCAGCGCCATCACGTCGGCGATGTCGACCAGCGCCGGCAGTTGGAGCTCTCGGCCGAGCCGCTGCAGCTCGGGGTAGGGCGCGCGCTGCTCGAGGCGGGCGCGCTCCAGGGCGTCCCGGATCGCTGCGAATACGGTGGTGTCGCTGATCGCGGCCGCTGAGCGCAGGGACTGGCTGCCCGAGGAGTTGGCCAGCCGCTCGAGGGTGACCAGGTCGAAGTAGGTCAGCAGTGACTCGGACGCGTCCTCGGTGCGCTCGGCGTCCGCGCCGCGCAGGAGCAGGTCGGGCAGGAAGAAGCCGGCGACGCCCAGCGCCAGCCCGGCTGCGGCGGGCACAGTGAAGCCACTGCCGAGGGTGACGGCCAGGGCGGCGCCGAGCAGGGCGGGAAGGACCAGCCCGGCCAGCGCCCCGACCGCCTTGTGCGCATAGTGCCGGTTGATGCTGCGCCCGGCGATCCGCAGCCGGCGCAGCGTGGTCGCCGGGACCGGCCGGCGCAGCCGGACCCGCAGCCAGCCACCCAGGCGGTCGATCCCGGCGCCGGAGGGCTCGGGAGGTGCATCGAGGCGTCCGTCCAGCAGGTCGAGCGCGTCGCAGAGCCGGGGCCGCACCGGCAGCAACAGGCCTGCCAGCGCCCACAGACCGAAGCCGATCAGTGCGCCGCTGCCGATGGCGACCAGGATCGCGTTCATCTCGCCCGCCTCCGGGCCGGGTCTCCCACACCGGTCGGTGACCCCGGCCCCAGGCCGGTCGCACTTGTCGGGACCTGCTCCGCGAGCAGGTCCCGCCGCAGGATTCGCTGCCGGGGCCGGGGCAGGGTCATCCGGCGCAGGAACAGCAGGGAGCCCAGGTAGGCCGCGACCAGTGCTGCGAGCAGGATCTGGCCGAGGTCGGTGCCATAGGGGGCGAAGAACGAACCGCCGAAGGCCAGGGCGAGCCCGAGCACGACGAGGGTGATCAGCGTCACCTGACGCACAACGAAGCGGGGTTTGGCGCGCTCGGTCTCGATCTCGCGCAGCGCGCGCAGGCGGTCCTGGATGTTGTCGGCGAGCGCGGCGAGGGTAGCGCTGGCGCCGGTGCCGCCGCGCTGTGCGGCCAGGGAGAGGGCGGCGAGAACCGCGTCCGCGTCCGGGCTGTCGAGATCGTCGGCGAGCGCGAACAGCGCCTGCTGGATCGTCCAGCGGTCACCGAGCCGGACAGCGAGCAGCCGCAGGTGGGGTGCGAGCAGCGCGGGTGACTGCCGCACCGACACGCGGATCGCGTCCTGGATCGAGCGACCGGTGGGCAGCAGGGAGCCGAGCGTGCGCACCCAGCGGTCGAGCGCCTCAAGCAGGGCCAGGTCGCGGTTGGACGGCGCGGAGAGAACCACCGGAAGGCCGTACGCCACGGCCGGGACCAGCACCGCCAGCAGCGGCCAGCCGGTGAGCGATGCGGCCACGAGGCCGGCGCCGAGGGCCAGCAGGGCCTGCCACCAGCGACGGCGGACGACCTGACCGGCGCGACTTTCCACAATGGTTTTCCACAACCCTGTGGATGACGACGACCGCTGAGCGGGAGGGCTGTTGAAACCTGCTACCGCTAACACCACTCCACCGCTCAGCAGCACTCCGCACACGGCCGCGAGGAAGCCGCCCATCACGCCTCCCACGCCGCGCTGAACCGGGCAAGTTCGGTCAGCAGTTCGGGAGCGGGACTGAACCAGTGCTCGTCGTCGCCCTCGCGGTAGGCGAGGTGGGTCACCGGACGCCCGTTCTCCAGCCCGCCGGTGAGCTGGCGGATTTCGGTGACCGACCGCGTCCGGACGCCGCCGCGCCAGGTGTCGTCCACGAGCCGCACATGGATCAGCAGGTGGATGTGGTGCGCGATCTGCCGGTAGGCCTCTTCGACAGAGAGGACGCCGCCCTGGGCGACCCGGGACGCGAGCCGGTCCATCGTGGACGCCGCGGAGTGCGAGTGGGTGGTGGAGAGCGTGCCCGCGACGGCGGTCATGGCTTCGAACATGGCTCCGGCCTCGCCGCCGCGCACCTCGCCGACGATCAGCCGGGACAGGTTCTGCCGCAACGCCTCGGGGATCAGGTCGGCCACGGTGAACTCGCCGACGCGGCGACCGTCCTGGATCTCACCCATACCCACCCGCGACTGCAGGGCCAGCATGTTGCGCCGGTGCGGTTGCAGGTGGGTGAGCAGTTCGTAGTCGGTTTCCAGCGTCCCGAACCGCTCGTTCTCGGGAATCGCCGCGATCAGCGCGCGCAGCAGGGTCGTCTTGCCCGCGCCCTGGTCACCGCTGATCACCATGGACTTGCGGGCGAGCACCGCCGCGTGCAGGAAGCGGGCCACCTCCTCGGGCATCATGCCGGTGCCGGAGAGCCGGCGCAGGTCGATGTCGGTGAGGGTGTGCTGACGAATCGTGATGCTCGGCCGGTAGCTGAGCCCGAAACCGATCGCGTGCAGCCGGAACCGGTCGCCCAGGGCAAGAGTGAGCATCGGGTGCGCATCGTCGAACGGACGCGCGGGACTGACCGACTCGCCCAGGAACCGGATCGCCTCCACCAACTCCTCGTCACTGTCCGCCACCGGCGGACGCGGCTCGCGGCGTCCGTCCGAGTACTGCACGACCACCGAATCGCAACCGTGGATCTCGATGTTCTCCGCGTCCACGATCTCGAACAGCGGCTGCAACCGGCCGTAGCCGAAGATCGCGTTCTCGACCGCGAGGGCGTAGGCCTGCTCGACCGCGATCGGCCACAGGGCCTCGCCGTTCGTGCTCAGGGCGTCCACGTGCTCACGCACCACCGTCCGCACGATCGAACGACCCAGCAACCGACGATCGACCTCGCTCAGCGGCCCACCATGCCCGGCGATCCCCGCCGTGATCAGCTCCGACGCCCGCCGACGCAGCAGCACGACCTCCTGCCAGTCGACCGGCGCCTCCTGAGGACGGGCCTCGACCAGCCGCGCCCTGGTGAAACTGGTCTCGATGCCCACCTCGCCGGCGAGCAGCCCGACCTCAGCCAGCCGCCTCATCGCAGATCCCCTCACGCCGCGGCGGCTGAACCGGGGGTGGTGTACAGCAGCACGCCAGCGATTCCGAGGATCGTAGGCGCACCAGGAACCCCCGTCACCCGGTCTCGCAACATCTGTGGATAACTCGGCAAGTCCATACACCCACCAACCGCACACCTGCCCGATCGCAGGCCAGGTGGACCGAGTTCGGAACCGTCCCCAACTTGGTCCGCGGGGCCGAACGGGCGGAGCGCGCGTCGGCGCCGGGTGCGGGCGTGAGCAGCGGCGGGGCCAGCTTCAGCCGCGTTCTCCGGCGGGCAGCGGGCCACGGACGAACGTCGCCAGGAACCCGCCGACGAACGTGTCGCCCAGCCCGATCGTGGTCGGCGCGGGCACCTCGAGCAGCCGTCCCGGCACACACCGGACGCGCGCACCCAGCCGCGCCCTGATCCGCTCCGCGCACCCGGCCCCGCCGGGCTGCACGGGCAGCAACCGCGTCGCGACCAGGTCGCCGGGCGTGAAGTCGTCGCCGTGGCAGTACCGCGTGCTGGCCAGGTCGATCCCGCCGGCCAGCGCGGCCTCCAGCTCGCCGGCCCGCTCGCCGTACGCGAGCGACCAGTACTTCGTGTGCACCACCACGGTCGGCGCGATCGCCCGCGGCGCGAACGCCGCCAGGGCCGACGCGACGTCTTCCACGTCGAGCAGGTCGACCCGTCGCCCGAGGTGTGACTGCAACTCGTCCTCGTTGAGGCTGTGTACATCCACCCGTCCCCGGAACTCGGCGCCCACCACCTCTCGCATCGCGTTGTCGTGGAAGCCGGCGTCCTCGTAGAACACCAGCGCGTCATCCGGCAACCGGGTCATCGCGCGCTGCAGGAACGCCAGCCGGTCGCGGAGCAGGTCCGGGTCGCGCATCACGTTGAACCCGGCGGGCAGGAACGCCCGTGCCCCTTCCAGCGCGTCCGGCAGCTCCGGGCTCAGCTCAAGATCGCGGTTCGGGGGGTCGTTCACGTAGATGATCCGGTTCGGGTGCTCGGCGCGGATCTCCACCCCGTCCGCCCGCACGACCGCACCCGCAGGGAACTGCACGATCAGGTGCGGGTCGAGGCTGTCGCCGGTGGCGCTGCTCAGGTAGTCGATGCCCGGCGGCAACAGCCGGCGGACGTTGTCGTCGGTGCTGACCAGGTGCACGAGGCTCGGTACACCCAGCCGGATGATCGCCAGCGCCGCGCGCACACAGGTGCCGCCGAGGCTGACCCTGGTGGAGAAGCGGGACGCGAAGGCGATCCCGATGTCGGAGGAGAGCAGGAACCGCTCCCCTCCGACACCGTCCCGGATGAAGGCGAGGATCGAGCGCAGCAGGGAGCGCTCGTCCACCACGGGGATGTCGGCATCAAGTTCGGCGGCACTGATGCCGTACTCGACGACCAGCTCCTCGAGCACCCGGGCGTCCCAGGCGATCTCGAAGTCGACGCAGCCGCCCAGCCCCAGGACCAGCTCGTGGCTCATCGCTCCCCGCTTCCCGCTTTCGGGCTCAGTGATACAGGGACGCCTTGCCAGCGGTGCCGAACAGCTCGATCTTCTGCGCGGCCACGACGTTCATCGCCTTCACGCACTCCGGCTGGATCATCAGCGGCTCGCGCAGCTTGGGATCGTCGCCGAGCACCTCCCGCATCTTCGAGTGGTAAGCCACCTTGATGTCGGAGGAGATGTTGACCTTGTTGATGCCCGTCCGCGCCGCGATCGAGATCTCGTCGTCGGGGTTGTTCGACCCGCCGTGCAGCACCAGCGGGATCGGCAGCGCCGCCTTGATCTCCTTCAGCAGCTCGAGCTTCAGTTCCGGCTTCATCCCCGCAGGGTAGAGGCCGTGGAAGGTGCCGATGGCGATCGCCAGGCTGTCCACCCCGGTCTGTTCGACGAACTTCACCGCGTCCTCGGGCGTCGTGTAGATCACCTCGGTCGCGCCGGACTCACCGTAGGAGTCGTTGGCGCCGATCGTGCCCAGCTCGCCCTCGACGGACAGGCCCACCGCGTGCGCGGTCTCGACGACCTTCCTGGTCAGCGCCACGTTCTCCTCGAACGGCTTCACCGAGGCGTCGATCATCACCGACGTGTACCCGGCCTGGATGGAGGTCAGCACCTGCTCGTACGTGCCGCCGTGGTCGAGGTGGACCGCCATCGGCACCGACGAGCGGTGGGCGCGGGCGATGATCGCAGCGATCAGGTCCGGGCCGATGTGGTCGTACTCGTCCGGGTGGATGGCGACGATCCACGGCGCCTGCAGCTCCTCGCAGAGGTCCGCGATCCCCTGGAACATGGCGTAGTCGCTGATGTTGAACGCCGGAACGGCGAAGCCCGCCTCGTTGGCGACCTTCAGAACGCCGTCTCCGCTGGTAAGCATGTGATTTCTCCTTGATGTGGGTTTTCCGTGGGTAGGTCTGGGTCAGTTCTTCACCGCACCGGCGGTCATTCCGCCGATGAAGTAGCGCTGGAAGAACAGGAACAGCAGCAGGATCGGGATGCAGCCGAGGATCGACATCGACATCATCTGGTTCCACTCGTACGAGTGCTGGCCCATCAGCAACTGGATGCCGATCGGCACCGTGCGCATGTCGGGGGTCTTGGTCAAGGTCAGGGCGAACAGGTACTCGTTCCAGGCGATCATGAAGGTGTAGATGCCCACCGAGACCAGGCCGGGCACCGAGATCGGCACCAGGATCCGCCACAGCGCCGTCCAGGACGAGCCGCCGTCCACCTTGACCGCCTCGTCCAGTTCCCGGGGAAGGGTGTTGAAGTAGCCGGTCATCATGATGATCGCGTAGGGCAGGGTGAACACCATGTAGGTGAGGATCAGGCCCGGGTAGCTGTTGTACAGGCCGAGGAACATGATCAGGCCGAAGTACGGGATCAGCAGCGTGATCGGCGGCACCGCCTGGACGCTGACGATGACCATGTTGAGCACTCGCTTGAACGGGAACTCGTACCGACTCAGGGCGTACGCCGCGAGCACGGCCACCAGCAAGGTGAGCACGGTCACCGACAGCGACACGAAGTAACTGTTGAGGAAGAACCGCACCTTGACCGGGTCGGTGAAGATCGCGGTGTAGGCCTCCAGGGTCGGGTTGGACGGGATCAGCTGCGGCGGGGAGGCGAAGATGTCGGTGTTCTGCTTGAACGAACTCGACAACATCCACAGCACCGGCAGGGCTGCATAGAGCGCACCGATGACCAGCCCGATCAGGATGGCGATCCGGGCGAACCGGCGACGTTGTGCACGTGACATGTCAGTCCCTCGCCTTCTGCGCTCGCACGTAGAAGAAGGCCAGGATCATCGAGATCACCAGGACGATCACCGCGGCGGCCGAAGCGGCGCCGAACTGGTACTTGCTGAAGGCCAGTTTGTAGGTGAACGTGCTCAGCATCTCGGTGGAGCCCAGTGGGCCACCGCCAGTGGTCATCCAGATCAGCGCGAACTGCTGGGTCGTCCAGATGAAGTCCAGGAGCGCCATCGAGATGATGATCGGCTTCAGCTGGGGCAACGTGATGCTGACGAAGCGCTGCCAGGGGCTGGCGCCGTCGACCTGGGCGGCCTCGTAGTAGTCGGCGGGGATGCCCTGCAGCCCGGCAAGCAGGCTGGTCATGTAGAAGGGATAGCCCGACCAGATGTTGATGAAGGTGACCGCGAACAATGCGGTCTCCGGCTGGGACAGCCACTCCACCTGGGTGCCGGCCAGGCCGGAGGCCATCAGCACGTAGTTGACCACGCCGTTGGGCTCCAGCAGCAGTCGCCACAACACCGCGATGATCGCCACGGTGAACAGCCACGGCAACACGTAGATGGTGCGAAAGATGGCCTTGGTGCGGTTTCCCAGCAGGCCGGTGTTGAGCATCATGGCGAACGCCAGGCCGATGATCAGGTGAGCGATCACGCTGACGCCCGTGAAGAACAAGGTGTTGCTGACCGCGTTCCAGAACGACTCGCTGGTCAGGATGTCGCTGTAGTGCTTGAAGGCGACGAACTGGGGGTTCTTCTTCATGATCACGTTGTCCATCAGCGAGTAGCCGATGACCATCACGATCGGGATCACCATCAACACCACCAGCAACACCATGGTGGGGGTGAGGTAGCCGTAGGGGACGAGTGTGGCCTTGACTGTGCCGGAGACTCCCGGCTGGCGCTTCGGCGAGCCGAGCTGTTGCGCTCCGGCTACCGGTAGCGATGCGCTGGCCACCTTTGACCACCTCCTTTCGTGTGTGTGGAGTGGGGGCCGCTGAAGGGCGGCGCGGCCCCCACTCCGGTGCCTGCTGAATCAGCCCTTGAAGGACGTCTCCCAGGCACTCTGGCTCGCGGTCAGCGCGTCATCGACGCTCTGCTTGCCCGCAAGGTACTTCTGGAACTGCTCGTCGAAGGACCGCATCAGATCCTCAGCCACCGGCAGTCCGGTGAACTCGTTGGTGGCGGTGCCGGCCTGGTAGATCTCGAAGGCCTGCTTGAAGATCGGATCCGCGTTGACGAAGTCCGGCACGGACTGCGTGTTGCCCGGGAAGGCGTGTGCAGAGTTGCACAGGGTCGCATTGACGTCCTTGCCCATCAGGAAGGCAACCAGCTTGAAGGCCTCGGCCTGGTGCGCGCTGTTGTTGGCCACACCGATGCCCCACGAGGCGTACGGCATGCCGCGCTTGCCCGAGTATCCGTCAGCGGCCGGGATGGCAGCCACGGAGAACTTCAGGTCCTTGTTCTGCTCGCGGATCAGGTTCACGTGGGCGAGCGAGTCGATCATCATGCCGACCCGTCCGTTGGTGAACTCGTTGACCTTGTCCTGCTCCTTCATGGTGAAGGTGCCCTTGGCGATCGAGCCGGCGTCGTACATGCCCTTGATGAAGGTCATCACGTCCTTGACGTCAGAGTTGCCGACCAGGTTGGGCTGACCGTCCTTCAGCATTGAGCCACCCGAGGCCCACACCCAGCTCATCACGTCGTTCTGGATGCCGTTGGGCGTGGCGGTGTCGAGCGGAAGCACCCAACCGGAAGCCTTGCCGGTCTTGGTGACCGCGGCAGCAGCGGCGGCGAACTCCGTGCGGTTGCTCGGCACTGCGGACACGTTGGCGGCCTTGAGCAGGTCTTCGTTGACGAACATCGGGTAGACGAAGTTCGCCACCGGAATCATGTAGGTCGAGCCGTCGAGCTTGACCTGCGCGGCCAGCTGGCTCTCGTCGAAGCTGGCCGACTTCATCAGGTCGGTCAGGTTCGCCAACGAGCCCTGCTTCACGAAGTCGTTCACCCAGGCCCCGTCGAGGCCGACCACATCGGACATCGTGCCGGCGGCGGCGCCGGCGACGACCTGCTCCTTGGTTGAGGCGTACGGACCGGAGATCAGCTTGACCTTGATGCCGGGGTTCTCGGACTCGAACTTGTCCATCAGTGCCCGCAGCGAGCCCTGCGGGAGTTCGGGCTCCCACCACTGGGCGAACTCCAGGGTGACGTCGCCACCACCGCTGGCCGCGGACGAGGCGGTCGTACCGCCGGCGGAACACCCACTTACCGCGAGGGTCACTGCAGCCGCTGCCGCGAGCCCCGCCAGGAACTTCTTGCGCATCTCACTCCCTTGTCGTGCGATTGGCGGACCGGAGGAGCGGTCACTCCGCTCTGAGACTCACGATCACACCGACGCTTCATCTTTGCGCTGGTTTCCTCGGGAAGTCAAGGCATTTCTGCGGTTTCTTGCGGTCACAGTCCGATAACGTCCGCCAACTCTTGCCAAGACTGCGGCAGGAGTGCCACGATAACCGCAGAAAGCCGCAAAGAAGGGGGCGGAATGCCCAAGGAGAGCCTCTACCCGGCCCGTCGACGCGCAGAGATGCAGGAGTTCCTGCGCGACCGCGGCCAGGCGTCCATCCACGAGTTGGCCACGGAGTTCGGGGTCTCGGAGGACACGGTCCGGCGCGACGTCGAGACGCTCGCTTCCCAGGGTTCGGTGGAGCGGACGCATGGAGGCGTGACCATCTCGCCCGACGACCGGTTCAACGGTGTGGTTCCCTTCGTGAGACGGATCGACGCCCAGGCCGCGGCCAAGGACGAGATCGCCCGCGTCGCTGCGTCCCTGATCGACGAGGGTCAGAGCATGATCATCTACGGCGGCACCACCACCCTGGCGCTGGCCAAGTACCTGGCCCCGAAGCGCGGCATCACCGTGGTCACGAACAACCTCGCGCTGCCGCAGGAGCTCTACTCGCGCGGCGTCCGCGAGATCTACGTCCTCGGCGGCTCGTACCGGCTTCGCTCCCAGGTGACCATTGGTCCGGTCGCCCTGTCGGACGGGACGGGCAAGCCACGCTCGATCCACGCGCGCTGGGCGATCATCGGCGTCGGCGGTGTCTCCGAGGAGGGCACGGTCTGGACGAGCAGCCTGCCCGAAGCCGGGATGATGCGGGAGATGATGGATTGCGCCACGCGCACCCTGTTGCTGGCCGACAGCACCAAGTTCGGCAAGCGGGAGTTCGCCGAGGTCGCCGATCTCACCGCCAACACCACCCTGATCACCGAGAAGCGGCCCAGCCAGGCGCTGCTCGACCGCGCCGCGGAAGTCGGCGCCCGGGTGATCGTCACCAGCGAGTACGAGGAATCCGGCGCCGACGCCTGAGCCTCCACCGACCCGAGAATCGAGGAACTCGCATGCCATCGCTGCCCGACGTGACGTTCAGCGCGTCCGCCGCCGAACGAGCGCTCGACCAGGGCGACGGGGTGATCCGGCTCGCCCCCACCTGGGTGCCGCGGGTCTTCTGCACCCCCGGCCGCCGGATCCGGCTCCACCCGGACGACTACTACGCCTACGGCAAGGACCGCGGCGGGATCGACGAGCGCTGGCTGGCGTCCCCGATCAGGGCCGACAACGGGCCGGCGACCGGTGCGTTCGAGGGCCTCAGCCTGGTCGTGGATCCCGACGGCGGCCTGCTGCCGTTCGACCAGTTCATCACCCACCACGGCGCGAACCTGATCGGTGAGCGGATCTGGGACGCGCACGGCAAGTGGCCGGTGTTCGCCAAGTTCTTTGACAACGAGCAGGCGCTGCCGTTCCACGTCCACCACCGCGACGAGCACGCCCTGCCGCTGGGCAAGGTATCCAAGCCGGAGGCGTACTACTACTCGCCACAGATGAACAACCATCTCGGCGCCCACCCGGTGTCGTTCCTCGGCCTGCAGCCGCAGGTCACCCGCGCGCAGCTGCGCGAACGGCTGTTCGCCTTCGGCCAGGGCGGCGACAACCGGATCACCGAGCTGTCCCTCGGCTACCGCACCCGCCTGGGCACCGGCTGGGACGTGCCCGCCGGGTTGCTGCACGCCCCCGGCAGCGCGTGCACCTACGAGCCGCAGGCTGCCTCCGACGTGCTGTGCATGTGCGAGTCGTGGAGCAACAACCGCGAGGTGCCCGACGAGTTGCTCTGGAAGGACGCGCCGCGCGACCGGGTCGGCGACTACGACTACATCCTCGACCTGCTCGACTGGGACCGGAACACCGACCCCGACTTCGCGCCCCACCGCCAGCTGATCCCATTCGAGACCGCGGAGTCCCTCGCCACCGCCGATCCGGGCTGGACGGAACGCTGGATCGTCTACAAGTCGCCCACCTTCAGCGCGAAGGAGCTGACCGTGGAGCCGGGTGCGACCGCAGTCATCACCGACACCGACGCCTACGGCGCGATCGTCGTACAGGGGCACGGGACGCTCGGCGTCCATCCCGCCGCGGCGCCGACCATGATCCGGTTCGGGCAGCTCACCGAGGACGAGTTCTTCGTGTCCGAGGCGGCCGCCCGGCGCGGGGTCCGCGTGGTCAACGCCAGCGCGACCGAGCCACTGGTGGTGCTGAAGCACTTCGGCCCCGGTAACGCCTCGCTCGACCTGCCCGGGCACTGAGGCCGTCGTGACGATGCGGCCGCTCAGGACGGCAGCCGCAACGCGCCCTCGTCCTCGACGGCCAGCCCGTCGGTGACCAGGGAGGCGATCGCGCGATCACGCTGGGCTTCGTCCGGCCAGTCGGGCACCAGCGCGTCCAGCGGCACCTCGTGGGACGCGGACTCGCGCAGCACCCGCAGCACCGCGCCGCGCGCCTGCCGGTCGCTGCCCTCGTAGCGGGCCTGCCGGCGCCGGTCGTCGCCGGTGTCGGGGTGGCCGGCCAGGCGCCAGGCGCACTCCCCCGCCACCGGGCAGCCACCGCAGCGGGGACCACGGGCCGAGCACACGGTGGCCCCCAGCTCCATCGTCGCCGCGTTCACCACGGCGGCATCGGCCGGATCGGCCGGGAGGATCGCCTCCATCACGACCAGGTCGCGCGCGGACGGGGGGCCCGGCTGGGCGCGTCCCGCCAGCACCCGGGCCAGCACCCGGCGGGTGTTCGTGTCGACCACGGGATGCCGCTCGCCGTAGGCGAAGACCGCGACCGCGCGAGCCGTGTAGGCCCCCACCCCGCTCAGCGCGAGCAGTGCGTCCACGTCACGCGGCACCACCCCGCCGTGCCGCTCGGTGATCTCCACCGCGGCACGGTGCAGCCACAGCGCCCGCCGCGGATAGCCGAGGTTCGCCCACTGCCGCACCGCCTCGGACGCCGGCTCCGCGGCCAGCGCGGCGGGCGTCGGCCAGCGCTCCAGCCAGGCCTCCAGCTGCGGGACCACCCGTGCCACCGGCGTCTGCTGCAGCATGAACTCGCTGACCAGCACACCCCACGCCCCGAAGCCCGGGCGCCGCCACGGCAGGTCGCGGGCGTTGCCGCGGTACCAGGCGATCAGCTGCGGCGCGAGGTCGGGCACCGGGCCAGCCTAGGTGCACTCCTCGCCGGGCAGCCCCCGCCGGCCCGCCACCCGCTCAGCGAGCGTCCCCCCGAGCGTCCGGACGTCGGCAACGTAGGCGCTGGTCATCAGCCGTCGCGGCTCCGGGGCACCGGAGGCGAACACCTCGGCTTCCGCCGGCTGCCAGGCCAGCTTGCCCCAGACCGGGACGCCGAACCGGTGCGCGATCTCGCCCGACCCGTACGGACGCCCGGGGCCGACCACGGCCAGCCCGACCCGCTCCGCTCCGGCCGCGGCGACCACCAGCGGCAGGTACAGCCGCAACGCCGCCAGGTCGACCAGCCGACTCCGGGTCACGACCACCACCCCGCTGCACACCGTGACCAGGTCCGGTGGCAGGCCGCCCGGGCCGATTCGGCCCGCATCGACGAGCACCGTGCGTCCGGCCGCTTCCAGCGCGTGGGCGAAGTCGGTCCAGGCGGGGGTGAACAGCGACACCATCCCCGGGTGCGAGAACCCCGGCAGGAAGTCGCACCCCTCGGCCAGCGGCACGGTCATCGCCTCCAGCGCGGAGGCCAGCGGACGCCGCTCGCGGTGCGCCTGCAGCAAGCCGCCCAGCCCGCGTCCGCCCGGGTCGACGCCCTGCAGGTAGCCGGCCAGCACGGTCTGGTCGGGCTCGCGATCGGCGTCCGCCAGCAGGACGGGCTCGGGCCAGGTCAGCGCCAGTGCCACCCCGAGCGCGGACACACCGGGGGCGTGCCCGGCACTGGCCAGCAGCAGGACGCTCACCCTTCCCCCGCCAGCCGCACCAGCACCAGTTGGTCGTTCGCGGCCAGCCGTGCCACCCGCTCGACCTCCTGCCCGGCGATGGTCACGTCCACGATCGACGCCCCATCGGGCAGCGTGGACGCTACGGTCGCGATCCGCCCCGTGACGCTGGCGCCCTCGGGCGGGTCGCCGCCGTCCCTGCCGACCGGGACGAGCAGCACCCGGGTTCCCGGCGGCATCGGCGCGGACGGGATCCGTCCCGCGGCCAGGCGCAGGCCGAGCCGTGCACTGCCCACCTCCACGGCCGCCTCTCCGTACGCACGCGGGCTGAGCAGGCTGCCCTCGGCCAGGTCGTACAGGGCGGTGCGTCCTACGGCATCGTCAATGCGCCCGGACGGCACGGTTTCCACCCCGGCAGCGGGCACCGCGGAGGTCACGCCCAGGTCGGCCGCCGTGATCACCTGGTCGCGGTACACCGTCCGCTTCACCGTGATCACCGTCTGGGCGTTGCTCAGGTTGCCGTACAGCAACGCTGCTCCCAGCCCACCGAGACAGACGGCGAGCACCCCGGCAGCGACCCAGCGCAGGTTGCGCCGGGCACGCACCGGGCCGACTCCAGGACCCGTTCCGGCCATCAGCCGATCCCCCCTCGCCGCCGGGGCGGCTGGACCGGGGGTGGTGTGCAGCGGCCGCACGGCGACTTCGGCGATCGTAGGGGAACCGCGCACCGGTCGGGGCGGTAGCGGACGGATCTGTGGATAACTCCGGGCAGTCGCCGGCCCCGACAGCGGATCGACCGCGCCGTGCTCCTGCCCCACAGCAGCGTCACGGCGGCGGGCGGAGGCACTAGGTTTGGCCTGTGAACCGCGAGGAACTGCGCACGCGCTACGAGGGCCTGGCCGTGGCCGCCTGCGAGTGGCGGGCGATGGGGCTCGCCGACCCGCTCGAGATGGGCGGGGAGGTATTCCTCCGGCTCGGTCCCGGCCCGGACTTCACCCTGCAGGACCTGTACAAGTCCATCGATAGGGTCGTGGTCGCCGCCTACCAGCGCTATTCCGACGCCACCAGCATCCTCGACCGGCTGCGCGGGGGCGCAGCCATCGTTGGCCCCCGGGGCAAGCGCACCGCCGCAGAGGATTTCCTGGACGCCCTGAGCAGGCTGCGCGAGGCGGACCGGAAGCTGATCCAGATGCGGTTCTGGGACGAGCTGGACGACGCCGAGGCGGGTGAGGTGCTCGGGCTGACCGTGGAGGGCATCCGGGAGCGGCTGGCCAGAGCCGGAACCCGGTACCTGTCCAAGCTCGGCCGCTCCCACCCCGACCTTGCGCTGACCGACGTCGAGGACACCATCCGCAGCATCAAGCCGGGCGTCTATCGCCGGTTCCTGGGGCGCACCGGGGACTGAGCGTCCGTCCGGTCACGACCCGGGGGTGGTGACGGCCGTCGATCCCCGACCGCTCAAGCGGCGTGCAGGACGAGGTAGAGGACGGGCATCGCCACGATCCCGATGACCAGGCTCACCGAGGTCATGAACGCGGACAGCTGCACGTCGAGACCGGCCTTGCCGGTGAAGCCCGCGATCATCGCGGCGATCGGGGAGAAGACCACCATCACGAGCACGAGCCGCACCTCGGCGGGGAACGGCAGCAGCGTCCAGAACGCCACGGCAGCGACCGCGGCGGACGCGTACCGGATGGCCAGCAGCCGGGCCGCCGTCCGGTACTTCCCCGAATCCAGATCGAGTTCGAGGCCGATCCCGATCATCAACATCGCGAGGAACGGGTTGGCCGCGCCGATTACGGAGGTGAAGGTGATCACCAGGTCCGGCAGGCGCAGGTCGAACAGCTTGAGCAGCAGCAGGCCGAGGTAGGTGACGAAGACGGGCGAACGGCTCAGCGTCCGGACCACGTCGCGCAGGCGGTTCCCGCCCGGCTCCCCCGCCAGCGACATCCCCCACGCGTAGCCGGTGCCCGCTCCGGCGAACGCACCGCCGATGTCGAACAACGTCGAGTAGATCATCGCCTGCGGCCCCATGAAGCCGCCGATGTAGGGGGTCGCGAAGGCGCCGATGTTGAAGTTGCCGCCGTGCAGGACGGCGAACGCACGCTCCCGGCGCGGGTGCCGCAGGGTGAACAGGTACGCCAGCGCCTGCTGGGCCACCCCGAGCCCCAACCCGAGCGCGGTGAGGGTGAGCAGCGCGCGATCGAGTGTGTAGCCGTTGAAGCTGGTGATCAGCGCGCACGGCAGGGTGACGGTCAGCACGAGCCGCGAGAACAGCGTGAAGTCGTCCTTGCTGGCCCACCCGAGTCGCTTGATGCCCAGGCCGATGCCGACGACCGCGACCAGCGCCAGCGCCTTGGCCACGATCTCCAGCATGGGCGGCACGCTACCTCCCGGGGAGTCGTCCCTCTCGGCCCCGGACCGAAATGAGAACCGTCCCCTTCCCGTCCGCGCGTTCGTGGACGAAAACGAGAACCGTCCCCTCTCCGTCCACCTGGCCGAAAAGGGGACGGTTCTCTTTTCGTCCACAGCAGGCCGAGATATCTTGATGTCGAGATAACTCGGGAGGCGCACGTGGCGGACGCGGAACTGACCGCCCTGCTGCGCAGGCTGACGCTGCCGATCTACGTCCCGGGCGCGCTCTACGCCTCCGGTGCCGCTGCGATCATCCCGGTGGTCCCGCTGGTGGGCCTGCAACTCGGGCTGGACGTCCCCCAGGTCGCCCTGCTGGTCACCGTGGCCGGGCTGGTCGCGGTGGCCGGCCCGCTCCCGGTCGGTCAGGTCGCGGCCCGGATCGGGGAGCGGATGACGCTGCTGCTCGGCGGTCTGGTCTCGATCACCGCCGTCGCCGGCTGCCTGGTCGCCGCGCTGGCCGGGACGCCGGGACTACCGTGGGCGCCACCCTTGTTCTGTGCGGGCATCCTCGTGATGACACTCGGCGACCTCACCTGGGACCTCGGCCGCCAGACCTACCTCGCCGACGAGATCCCGGTGCAGTTCCGGGCGCGGGCGATGACGCTTTTCGGCGGCACGATGCGGGTGGGACGGATCGTCGGGCCGCTCGTGGGAGCAGGCGTGATCACCGTGTGGGGCATCGCGTCCGCCTTCGTCGTGCACCTGGTCGCGGCGCTGGTCGCGCTCGCACTGATGTTCCGGTTCATCCCGCCACGCGTCCCGATCCCGAACGTCCCGGACGCCGCCGGGCCGGCCCCGGCGCCGCGGCGCAGCGACCTGCTGCGTCCGCTGCTCCTGGTCGGCGGCGCGGTACTGGTGCTCACCGTGGCGCGCACCAACCGCGACCTGCTGTTGCCGCTGATCGGGCAGCAGTTCAGGCACTCCGAGGCGGCCATCTCGCTGGTCTTCGCGGTCGCAGCCGTGGTCGAACTCGCGTTCATCCTGCCGGCCGGGTCGCTGATGGACCGCTTCGGCCGCGCGGCCGTGCTGGTGCCGTGCCTTGCCCTGATGGGCGTGGCGTTCTGGATGGCACCGCTCGCGGCGAGCATGACCGGCTTCGTCGGCGTCTCGCTGGTGTTCGCGGTCGGGAACGGTCTGGGTGCCGGCATCAACAAGACCCTGAGCGCGGACATGACGCCAACCCGAAACCGCGCCGGCTGGCTGGGCCTGTGGAACAGCTACACCGGTGCCGGAGGGCTGCTCGGCCCCGCAATCGTCGCCACGGCCAGCGGCGTGGCCGGCGTGGTGAGCGCCAGCATCGTCACCGGCTGGGCGACAGCCGCCGGCGCGGCCTGGGCGCTCGCCTGGCTGCCCCGGCTCACGCCCGGGCGGAGGAGGCGGACCGCCGACCCCTCCTGACCCACCGGCCCGAGCCCCGCGGAATCCCGCGCTCGCGGACGGTTCAGGCGAAGATCGGGCCCACCGTCCGGGTGCGCTTGAGCTCGAAGAAGCCCGGGTAGGCGACCACGTTGACGAAGCCGTCCCACAGCTTCCCGGCCGCCTCGCCCTTCGGGGCCGGAGAGATCACCGGGCCGAACAGGCTCATCCCGTCCACCCGGATCACCGGCGTGCCCACCTCGTCGCCGACCGCTGCGGTCACCTCGGCCTGGGCGGCGCGCAGCGCGGCGTCGTTGGCGTCGGTCTCGCCGGCGTCCGCCAGCGAGACGGGCAGGCCGACCTCGGCCAGCGCGGCCACGTGCGTGGCCCGGGTGTTGGGCTCCTTGCCGAGGTGGATCCGGGTGCCGAGCGCGGTGTAGAAGTCGGCGAGCCGGTCCGGGTGTTGTTCCTGGACGGCCAGCGCCACCCGGGCACCGCCCCACGAGTTGTCCATCAGCTCGCGGTAGCCCGGGTCGAGGTCGCGTCCCTCGTTCAGGACGGAAAGGCTCATCACGTGGAAGACGACCTCCACATCGCGGACCTTCTGCACTTCCAGCGCCCAGCGGGACGTCATCCACGCCCAGGGGCACAGCGGGTCGAACCAGAGGTCGAGGGTCTTGGCTTCAGCGGTCATTCCGCGAGTGTAGGTCGGGCTTCACCACACCCCGGTTCAGCCCAGGGGCAGGAAGGACGCGCGGACCTTGCCACTGCCGTCGTCGCCGCCCACGACGAGGAGACCGGACGGGCTTCCGGCCACGGTCTGGAACGGTTCGTCACCGCCGGGAGGCGCGGTGAGCCGGAGCCAGGTGCGGGCGTCGAAGTCGTACAGGTCTGCGGTGTTCCGCGCGTCACCGTTGGCGCCCAGTCGGTCGCCCGCCACCACTCCGACCAGGCCTTCGAGCCCGGTGCCGCCCCCCTCGGCGGCGACCACACCGCTCGATTCGAGCGACGAACTGACCCAGTACACCGAGTCGTGGGCGCCCGCCGCCCACGCGATCACCCCTGCCACGGCCACGGGATCTTCGCCCCGCGCGGTGACCGTGCCGAGCTTCTCCCACCCCGCACCGGACCTGTTCAGGGCTGTCACCGCGAGCCGGCGCGCCCCGCTCTTCCCGGCCTCTGCCTGCCTCAGCGTGAAGACCAGCAGTCGTGCGTCGGCCCAGACCGCCGAGCGCTCGACGGTGTCGGGCCAGGGGTCGGCCGGCAGGTCGGACCACACGTCGGTCGCGGGGTCGTACACCTGTCCGGCGGCGGCGCCGCTGCCCAGGTTGACCACCCGATCGCCGGCTGCGACGAGTCGGCCGCCCTCACGCGGTGCGGCCAGCCGCTGCCACGTTCGGGAGGCCGCGTCGAACGCTGCGAACGCCGGGGCGACGCTCGACCCGTCCGCGGTGCCGAGGTAGTACAGTCGCGATCCCACCACAGCCGGGGCGGCGTCGGCGACCACGATCGGTGCGTCCGGGAGCAGCACCCACGCGTCCGCGGCCGGGTCGTAGGCGGCACCATCGACCATCGCTTGGCTCGACGCAGGGCAGGCCCCGGCGGGGCAGGTCTCCGGCTCTCGCCCGCCGACCACGTAGAAGCTGCCGTCAAGCCAGGCGGCAGCGGCGCCGACGCGGGCCGTCAGCGGGGACGGCGCCGTCGCGACCCAGTCACTGGATTCCGCGTACGCCCCGGACGGGGCCGGGCCAGGCACCGACTCATCGGACGTGTCCTTCCCGGACACCCCGCCGGCAGCTGCGCCGGCACGGTCCTCGGCGGGGGCCGCAGCCACTGACCCGGACGCGGCCGAGCCGGCGAGGAACAGCCGCGGCAGCACGACCCCAGCCCCGCCGACAACGAGCACCACCGCCGCCGCAGCGGCCAGCCCCTTCAGCCAGGGCCTCGGCAGGCGGCGCACCGGCGCGGCGGCCTTCAGCTGGTCAGGGTCGAGCGGACGGAACCCCTCGCCCTCCAGCTCTTGGACGAAGGCGTCGCGGAACGCCTGCTCTTCGCGGTCGAAGTCGTCGCTCACGGCTGCCCTCCTTCCAGTTGCCTGCGCAGCGCGGCGAGCGCACGGTGCACGTGTGATCGCGCTGTCGGTTCGGCGCAGCCGAGGATGCCGGCGATCTCGGCGAAGCTGCGGTCCTCGTAGAACCGCAGCACCACCGCCGCGCGCTGCACCGGCGGCAGTTCACCGCACAGCCGCAGCGCGACCTCGGCGTCCGCCACCGCGTCCGCCGCGTCGGGCACAGCCGGGGCGGTGCTCGCCAGCTCCGGCTCCGCGGTCGGGAACAGCCGGCGCACCTTTCGCCACGCCGAGACGTGCGCGTTCACGATGCTGCGCCGCACGTAGGCATCCACATCGCCGCGGGCGGAGACCTGGCGCCAGCGCGGGTACAGCCCGGTCAGCGCCTCCTGCACCGCGTCGTGCGCGTCGTCGTGGTTGCGGGTGATCAGGTAGGCGAAACGAAGCAGGACCGCCGAGCGCAGCGTGACGTAGTCCTCGAACGACTCGATGGCGGAGCCAGCGGCCACCGCCGTCGGCTCGCCCACCAGCGCCCCCTGCCACACCGTCACACCGTCCCCACGCCGGGACGGCCGATTTCGTTGCGCCTATTCTCCCGGATACCGCACCTTCACCTGGCTGCGGATCTCGTCGAGCACCTCCATGATCGCAACAGTCTCGTCCAGGGGCAGCCGCGGCGACTCGGTGAACCCGTCCGCGACCAGCTGCGCGAAGTGGGCGGCCTCGTAGGCCAGGCCGTGGTGGCCGAACAGGACGGGCGGCTCGCTGGTGATGGTCACGCCGGTCCGGCTGACCAGCCGAACCCGGCCCGGCTGGTAGAACGCGTCGTCCAGCTCGATCCGGGCCTCGCGCCCGCTGACCGAGGCGGTCGTCGGTGTCTTCGCCGCGAGCGTGCAGTTCACCAGCGCCTGCGCGTGCGGGTGGTCGGCGAACCGGGCGAACACCGCGGACACGTGCCGGTCGACACCGGTCGGGGTGAGTTCGGCGCTGGCCAGGATCGCACCCGGCCGACCGAGCACGAAGGCGGCGAACGACACCGGGTAGATGCCGAGGTCGAGCAGCGCGCCGCCGGCCAGCTTCGGGTCGTGCAGCCGGGGCACCTCGTTGGGGTCGAGCCGCTGCCCGTGGTCGGCGGTGAGGGATTCCAGCTCGCCCAGCATCCCGTCCGCGAGCAACTGGCGGACGATGTCGGTGTGCGGAAGGAAGCGTGCCCACATCGCCTCCATCAGCGCCACGCCCCGCTTGCGGGCCGCGTCGACGACCCGGCGGGCCTCGCGCGCGTTGCGGGTGAACGACTTCTCGACCAGGACATGCTTGCCGGCCTCGATCGCCAGCAGTGCCTGCGCCGCGTGCTCACTGTGCGGGGACGCGACGTAGACCGCCTGCACCTGCGGGTCGGCGACCAGCTGCTCGTAGGAACCGTAGGCCGCGGGGACGCCGTACTCGGCGGCGAACGCGCGCGCCTTCTCCGGGCTCCGGGAGCCGACCGCGACGACTCGCTGCCGGGTCGCGGTGCGCAGCGCGGAAGCGAACTGACCGGCGATGAAGCCCGGGGCGAGAATGCCCCAGTTCAGCGGGGGCGCGGTGGCCGGGTCGGGGACGCGGGGCTCGGGCAGAACGGAAGGGAACGCCATGGCCGCCAACATAAGCACTCGGCGTCCCGAGCACCAGACTCGGCGAAACGGCAAGCAGGGCGAAACGCCTCGTTGACCTACGCAGATCCCGATACCCTCGGATCGGCAGAGGGAGGGGGCCGGATGCCGTCGCCGACAAGGATGGTCGACTGGCGGGCTGCTGCCGACCCCGAGGACCTGCGCGAGTACGACCGGTTCGGGCCGTGGATCGACGCCGTCACCACGCTGAGCGACATGCCGCGCCGGTTCCGTCCCTGGTACGCCGAGCTCTCCGGCGCCTCGCACCTGATCAAGGTGCCCCGCAACATCGACCGGGCCGCGGCGCGTCCCGGGATGGACCTCTACTCCGTCGTCCTCGCCGTGTTTCCGGACTGGCTGTGCCTGCTCCGGCTGGACGTCGGTGGGGTGACCCGCACCGACCTGCCGGCGGAGCAGGTGGTCGCGACCAACGTGCACACCAACCTGCTGATCGGCCGCTGGTCGCTGCTGCTGGCCGATGGAACCTCGATCGATCTCGAGTACAACACGGTCTCCCAGGAGCGGATCGCCGAGGTGGACCACTACCTGCGACGCCGCCCCGCCACGGATGAGTCACCGGCCTGCCTGCTGCCGGCGGTGCGGGTGAGCGACCACTACTTCACCACCGTGTTGGCCGGGCTGGCCGCAGCCACGGACCAGCCGATCCAGGCGGTCCACGTCGAGGAGCGCGGACGGCCCTGCCGCGACGACCGCCTGCACCGGCGCCTCTCCACCGGGCTGATGCTGGTGGAGGCCCCCTCCGAGCTGGTGATCGTGAACCGCGGCTCCGCGAGCCGGTCCCGGTTCCGGTGGGCGAACTACGCGTCCAACGTGCTCACGATCCCGTTCGAGACGATGACGTCGTTCAGTGTGGT
>Ga0334885_1000324_pt1 | contig 88303 bp, 76 predicted proteins | sample GraSluR1_MG_8_FD_207233 | JGI IMG/M metagenome (GOLD analysis project Ga0334885, IMG submission 207233) | Sludge microbial communities from methane-producing bioreactor in Wageningen University, Netherlands - Granular Sludge_31_05-R1 | ecosystem: Engineered > Bioreactor > Anaerobic >...
ACATGTGCGCAAAGGAACGATTGACATGATCGGCAGCGACCATGCTCCGCATCGCCCGGCCGATAAAGAAAAAGGTAAGGAAGATATTTTTACCGCCGGATCCGGGTTGCCAGGTATTGAAACAATGCTGCCGCTCTTCTTAACCGCGGTTAATCAGGGCAAGCTTGATCTTAACCGGCTGACCAGAATTATGTCTCTGAACAGTGCGCGCAACTATGGGCTCTACCCGCGTAAAGGGGTAATTCGCCCCGGTTCCGACGCTGATTTTGTCCTGGTTGATCTGGAGCAAAGCTACAGATTCGAAAAAGAAAAGCTCTACACCAAGCAGCGGGAACAAGCCCTGCTCTTTGATGGTTTTGAAGCAAAAGGGTGCCCGGTGATGACCATTATTCGAGGGCACAAGGTAATGGAAAAAGGCAAAATACTTGTGGAACCCGGTTTTGGAAAATACCTGACCGGACCGCGTTACAGGGGTTAAATTCCGGTAATTTTGCACAAAAACAAAAAGACGTGCTATGAAAAGTAAAGAGTAAGTTTTCATCTGTTCTTTGACAATCACATAAGGATTCTGATTAATTATCACCACCAGGCGGCACCCATTTGTAATCAGACTCAAAAGGTCTGTTATCTTTCCAGATCGAATAGATCAAATGGACGAGCCTTCTTGCCACAGCGCCGGTAGCAACGCCGGAATGTTTACCCTGGGCTCGTTTTGCATCATAGAAAGCCTTTAGTTCGGGGTTAAACCGCCGTGCAGTAACCGCGGCTAGCCAGAGGCTGTTGCGCAAAGTAGGAGATCCCCTTTTTGAGATGCGATTCCTGGTTCCTTCAAACTGGCCGGAGGCTCTAACTGTAGCATCAAGACCAGCGTAAGCAACCAAAGCCTTGGCATTGGGGAAGCGCGAGATATCACCTATCTCACCGATGATAGCCGCGGCAAGAACCGTCCCGATACCGGGGATAGTCTCTAAAACATGACGATAGGGTTGCTCGGGATCAGTGCGGAACTCTTCTAAAACCTGTTCGATTGCTTCTTCTAAGATGCCTACCTGTTCTTCAATGAATTCGATCTGTTCAACCAAGAGCTTGAGTTCCAGGGTGAAAGCATCAAGGGCCATGCGAATACCGAAAGTGCCTTTAGCCAGAGCCTGAATTTGCTCAGCCCGGTCCCTGTGGAGCCTGCCCCGGGAATGCTGGTTTAAAAAAGCTGTTAACTCTGAAAGATCGGCTTCAGCCAACAGTTCCGGTTCGGGATAACTTTTAAGTAGCTCTCTGGAAGTGCGGATAAAGACATTGGAAAAACACTCTGGATACTCGGGGAAGATGCGGTCCAAGATTCCTAAAACCCTGTTTTTCAACCCACCAACCTGGTGAACAAACTCCAGACGCAGCCTCGATAAGGTTTGCAGCTTCAAAGTTGTTTCAGAAGCAATCTGGGTCACCGGTGCCCGGCCGAGCCTGACCAAGTCGGCTAAAAGTAGTGCATCCTTTTTGTCAGTTTTTGCTTTGCGCACATATAGGTTACGCAAAGCATCAGACTGTATGGGGTTGATTACATGCAGCTGATAGCCAAGTTCGTTAAGCTGACAGTAAAGCGCTAACCAGTAATGACCGGTTGCTTCCATGCAGAACAAAACATTTTCAGGCTCAACCTTAAGAGATTTTAAAGCACATAGCAGTTTTTCTAAGCCCTTTTGACTGTTAGCAAAATGCATGCTTAAAACAGAGTCACCTGCTTCATCCAATAAAGATAGTTCATGACGGTGTTTGGCAATATCGATCCCGCAGTAATACATAAAGTTGCCTACTTTCTTAATAAATTCGGCAGGGTTCCCGCTTAGCCCATACGACACCCAACCTTGCCCGTTACTCGGAGCATACAGCAAGCTGTATCAACAACGTGCTCATTCGAGTCCTCTCGTATGGGAGGGGCTTCACTCTTTTTGTCGAGGCAGTAAACTCCCCAAGGAGGACGTTCGAAGCCCCCTGCCTACGAGAATATTTATCCTTAATGCATCAGAATCCCTATGTGGTTGTCAAAGAACAATCAAAGATTGGCTTTAATTTAATAACTATATTGTACAAGGAGGGTTATTCAATGAAAGCAGATAGAAGGGTAATTGTTTTGATCGCCCTGCTGACAGCCCTGCTGTTCTTTTTGCCTGTTTTAACCGGCTGCCAGGGAGATAGCACGGCTGACGGCAGACCTGACGCCCTGAGGGTCGGGATTACCGTGGAAATCGACTCGCTTAGTCCGCTGATTTCCTACAGCCAGATCGGTTACGAGGTTTTCTCCATCCTCTATGATTCACTGGTTATTCTCGACGAAAACTATGAACCGGTACCAAGCCTGGCCACTGAATGGCAGCTCAGCGATGATGAAACCGAGTGGACATTCAAGCTGCGAGACGATGTGAAATGGCATGATGGTGAACCTTTCACTGCAGCCGATGTGAAGTTTACTTACGAACTGCTGCTTGAAAACGAACTGGGTATGTATTCAGGTTATCTCGGCGGTATTGCAGAAATAGAGACTCCTGACGACTATACCGTTGTAATTAAAACAGATAAACCAAAAGCAAATATGCTGCTCAACTCGTGCCCCATAATACCCGAACATATCTGGAGCGAAGTTGATCCGGAAGAATTCATGACCTGGGCCAACGAAGAGCCAGTCGGAACCGGCCCCTTCGAGTTTGCTGAATTCCGCTCCGGTGAGTTTTTAAAACTTGTTGCCAACGATGACTACTTCGCCGGCAGACCGGCCGTAGACGAGTTAATTTTTGTAGTCTATGCCAATACTGACACCATGGCCCAGTCGATCAGGCTTGGTGAAATTGACGCAGCAACCAACTTCAGCCCCAGCCAGTTAACAGCCCTGCAGGGCGAAGAGTCGCTGGACACTATTTCAGCAGTTGTCCTCGGTTTCACCGAACTGTCCTTTAACGCCTGGGATGATCCTACTTCACAGGCAAACCCGCTTCTAAAAGATACAACAATAAGACATGCCATCGAATTGTGTATCGACAAGCAGGGCATTATTGATATTGTTTATGCCGGACAGGGCTCAGTGGGCAGTTCCCTGATTCCCCCAGACGGTTTTTATCATTACGAACCGCCTGCAGGAGAATACAGGGGTTATGATATCGACAGGGCCAACCAGATTCTTGAAGATGCCGGATATATTGATCTCAACGGAGACGGTGTTCGCCAGGACAGCGCAGGCAACCCGCTGGAGTTTACCTTGACCCTCAGGGCCGACAATACCGATGAGGTCCAGGCCGGCCAGATGATAGCCGGCGGGGCGGCCCAGGCCGGAATTAAGCTGAATATTGAAACAGTCGATGACGGGTTGTTGATTGATAAAATTTACTCCGGCGACTTTGACATGTTCATCTGGGGCTGGGGAACCGACCTGGACCCAACCACAATTCTTAACGTGATGACAACCGCTCAGATTGGCAACATGAGCGATTCCAACTACTCTAACGAACGTTATGACGAGCTGTTTATTGAACAGCAAACCATTATGGACCCCGATGAAAGGCGTGAAGTGGTCTGGGAAATGCAGCAGATCCTTTACGAAGAAGCGCCGTACATCATTTTGTTCTACGACAACAGCCTGCAGGCTGTTAATACAGACAAGTGGACAGGATGGAAGAGAATCCCCGACGAGGGAGGATACTTCTTTAACCTGACCACCTACAACTACCTGAATGTCCGCCCGGCGGAGTCAGATCAGTAGAAAGCATGCTCTGCGTCAAAATGTTTTAAATGTCGCAGAATAAGGTTATTAGTTAATATGTAAGCGCTTTATACTTGGCGAGACTGCTACTTCCTGTTAGTATTCAGCCGGTTATTTTCCGACACCGGCAAACAATGACCGGCTGAATACCTTTAATTACCGGGGTGATCATTTGAAAAAACTGTATATACTGAAAAAAATACTCCAATCGCTCTTAACGATCTTTTTTGTCCTGATTTTCAATTATTTTTTATTCAGAATCATGCCCGGCGATCCCCTGGCTATGATTATGCGCAATCCCAGGGCTTCAGCGGAGGCTATTGAAAAAACCAAGGAGTTATTCGGCCTGGGCGAGGCCTGGTATATGCAGTTTCTAATCTACCTGCAAAACCTCTTCCAGGGCGATTTTGGTCTCTCTTTTATCTATAAAAAAGATGTTCTTGAAGTAATCTGGGATAAGATCCTGCCCACGGTAATCATGGTCGGTCTGGCCCAGATCGTGGCGATTATTATCGGGGTTCTGCTCGGAGTGATTGCTGCCTGGAAAAGGGGTACAAAAATTGACGTAATCTCACTCAGTTTCTCCCTGATCACCTATTCAATGCCCACCTTCTGGCTGGGGATCATCCTGATCTCCATTTTCAGCATTGGTCTGGGCCTCTTCCCCACTTCCGGCATGCTGACCCCTGGTAAAACATTTTTAAGCACCCTGGATATGATCAGGGATGGAACAGTGCACCTGGTACTGCCGGTTCTTACCCTAAGCCTGGTTTTAATCGGCGAGTACGCCCTGACTATGAGGAACACCCTGCTCGATGTGCTGACCGAAGACTACATGACTACAGTCAGGGCCAAGGGTTTCGACGATAAATACATGCTGAAAAAACATGCCGTACCCAATGCCATGTTGCCCATGATTACAATTATTGCCATTAACCTGGGGCTGACCATAGGCGGGGCCATCCAGGTGGAAACTATATTCTCCTGGCCGGGCCTGGGCAGGCTCATGTACGAAGCGCTGAACGGCAGGGATTACCCCCTGCTGCAGGGGATCTTTCTGCTGATTACCATTAGTGTGATCCTGGCCAACTTGATCGCCGATATTACTTACAGTTACCTGGATCCCCGGGTTAAGAGCTGAGGTGCTGTGATGAATACAATCAAACAGGAAATGCGAAAAAAAAGAGTTGAAGCCTTTTACCAGAGTTTCCGTTCAAACAGGATGGGTATGATCGGCGCTGTAATTCTGATCTTTTTTATAGTCATCTCTATATTCGGCCCGCTCTTCTTCCCCTTCAACCCGCTGGAGTTCGGAGAACCGGGCAATGTTCTGCGACCTCCAGGAGGCAGCCACCTGCTGGGAACAGACAACCTGGGCCGGGACATTTTCAGCAATTTGCTGGCCGGCGGCAGGGTATCGTTGATGGTGGGGCTGCTGGCAACGGTTATCTCCATGTTTCTCGGTACTTCTATCGGGGTGGTCTCGGGCTTTGCCGGCAGTAAAACTGACATGATTTTAATGCGTATAACCGATTTCTTCCTGGTTTTACCCTGGCTGCCGCTGGTTCTGGTTTTGGCAGCCATTCTGGGCACAAGCATCTGGAATATCATCCTGGTTATCGGTCTCACCAGCTGGGCCGGAACGGCCCGCGTGGTTAGATCGCAAACATTATCTTTGAAAGAGCGGCCTTTTATCGAAAGGATACGCTCGATTGGAGCCGACGACAAAACAATAATTATCCGGCACATTTTGCCCAACGTTTTTCCGCTGGTTTTTGCCAATACAATTTTGATCACCGCCGTGGCAATCCTTTCGGAAACAACCCTCAGTTTTCTCGGCCTGGGTGATACCACCCGTTCAAGCTGGGGCATGATGCTTCATTACGCGTTTCAATCGGGCGCAGCCAGTTCCGGGGCTTACTGGTTTTTCCTGCCCCCCGGCATCTGTGTTGTGCTGGTTGTGCTGGCCTTTACCTTCCTCGGGTATGCCTTTGACGAAATGTTGAACCCGAAACTTAAAAGGAGATAGCGATGGAACTGCTGCAGATTAACAACCTTAAAACTTACTTCGAAATTTCTGCCGGCACCGTTAAAGCAGTCGATGATGTCAGCCTGACCCTGAACTACGGGGAATCTCTCGGCCTGGTCGGCGAATCAGGGTGCGGCAAAACCACCACCGCGCTTTCGATTAACAACCTGCTGCCTGATGAAGGCAGAATAGTTTCCGGGGAAATCCTGCTGGAAGGGAAAAACCTGGTTGAAATGAGCGATCGTGAAATTAAGAAAATTCGCTGGAATGATGTTTCGATGATTTTCCAGGGAGCAATGAACGCATTAAACCCGGTTATGAAAATCGGCGACCAGATCGCTGAAACAATCGTATTACACCAGAAAAGCTCATTCAGAGAAGCGCTTAAAAAAGCCGAAGAGCTTTTCGCCCTGGTCGATCTTGAACCAAAACGTATTTCAAACTATCCCCACGAGTTTAGCGGCGGTATGAAGCAGAGAGCGATGATCGCCATGGCCCTGGCCTGTAACCCAAAGCTGGTAATCGGTGATGAGCCGACAACCGCTCTTGATGTTATGGTCCAGGCCCAGATTTTAAACCTGCTCTACAGGCTGAGGCAGGAGTTGAATATGGGGTTAATCCTGATTACCCATGATCTCTCTATCCTGGGAGAAACATGTGATAAAATTGCGGTGATGTATGCCGGAAAAATTGTCGAATCAGGCGATGTAGAAGATATCTTTAACCGCAACAAACATCCTTACACGCATAAACTGCTCTCTTCTTTCCCCAACATTCACCGGGAAAGAATCATGCCTGAGGCAATTGAAGGAATACCCCCGGATCTGATCAACCCGCCACCTGGCTGCAGGTTCCATCCCAGGTGCCCCTATTGTATAGAGATCTGCCGGAGCGAAGAGCCGGCAATGACCATGGAGAGCAAAGGCCATTATTACGCCTGCCACCTGGGGGGTGTGCACAATGGAAAATAAGAATAAAATTATTTCGGTTAAAGATCTTAAAGTTCAATTTCAGATCAAGCAGTCTTTTCTGCACGAGCTCTTTGCAAAGAAGCAGAAAATTGTTAAAGCTGTTGACGGTATCAGCCTCGATATTCACCAGGGAGAAATAGTATCCCTGGTCGGCGAAAGCGGCAGCGGAAAGACCACACTGGGCAAAGCCATACTAAACCTGACCCCGATAACCTCCGGAGAAGTATTGTTCAAAGGTAAAAAGGTAGAACATACCAATAAAAGAGAACTGAAGCGTTTCAGGCAAAAAGCGCAAATGATTTTTCAGGATCCCTACCAGTCGCTCGACCCGAAAAGCATGATTATCGATACTGTGGCGGAACCGCTCGAGGTTAATAATCTGCTTAAAACTGCAGCCGAGAGGAAGGAAAAAACAGTTAAAGCCCTGGAGGGCAGCGGTCTGGCCCCGGCCGAAAACTATCTTTACCGTTACCCGTACGAGCTGAGCGGAGGGCAGCGCCAAAGGGTGGCAATTGCCGGCTCGATTATCCTGGATCCCGACTTCATCGTAGCTGACGAACCGGTCTCCATGCTCGATGTTTCCGTGCGAACCGGCATCCTGAAGCTCTTGCTGGAGCTTAAGAATGCCCGCAACCTGGCCTTTCTCTTCATTACCCACGACCTTTCCCTATCCTGGCTCATATCGGACCGGATCGCCATCATGTACCTGGGTAAGATAGTCGAAATTGGCCCGGCCGACGAGATAATAAAAAACTGCCGCCATCCTTATACCCGGGCCCTGCTCAGTATCATGCCCATTCCAGAGGTGCATCGCAACAGGAACAGGCAGGTTCTTAAAGGTGAAATACCAGACCCGACTGAAATACCCCGGGGCTGCCGTTTTAATACACGCTGCGAATTTGCCCATGACAGATGCTATAACGAAGAACCGCAGTTTACAGCGATCAGTGACAACCACGATGTTGCCTGCCACCTGGCAGCAAAGGAGCAATAATGGAGAAAATAAATATACTTGAAACCTTTTCAGAAGAAGAAGTTTTCGACCTTACTGCAGAACTGGTGCGAATACCAAGCTACACCGGCCTGAAAAACCAGGAACAAGCAGTTGCCGCCCGCATATTCGACTTTTTTCAGAAAGAAGATATTGAAGTTTTTTACCAGTATCCCCTGGACAACCGGCCAAACGTTATTGCCCGGATCAGGGGTAATGCAGAAGGCAAATCGCTGATGCTGAATGGCCATATGGATACAGTCCCTCCATACAACATGACCGGGGATCCCTATTCCGGTTCAATCATGATGGGCAACCTGTACGGACGGGGCAGCTGCGACATGAAGGGCGCTTTAGCCTGCATGATGGGAACTATGGCAGCCATCAAGCGAAGTGAAATCGTCCTGGAAGGAGACCTGGTTTTTGCCGCCGTCATCAACGAGGAACAGAAAAGTGAAGGAACAGAATATATTGTTAAACACGGCCCTTACACCGATGCCGCAATTATAGGGGAACCGACCGGTCTTAATATTGCTGCCGGCCACCGGGGCCTGGAGTGGATTCAGATTGAAGTAATAGGCAAAACCACTCATGGTGGGACTCCGCACGAAGGAGTTAACGCCATTTCCAAGGCTGCCAGGTTAATTAACACTATAGAAAAAGAATTATTGCCAAAGTTCAAAGAACGCAGGCACCCGCTGATCGGTGAACCGCTGCTAAACTTCGGTGTTATAGAGGGCGGTGACCAGCCCAGCTCAGTCGCGGGATACTGCAACATCTACATCGACCGGCGCTGGACCCCGCTCGAAACTTTCGATATGGTAATGGAAGACTTTAAGCAGATTATTGATCAAATCAACCGCGAAGATGAAAATTTCAGGGCCGTGGTAAAAAGATATTTTGATAATGACGATATGATGCTGCACAAACCGTTGGAAACTGACCTGAACGATCCAATAGTTAACTCTCTCCGTAAAGGGGTTCGCTCATCGCTAAGCAGGGAAGCGGAAATCGTTTCCTTTTTAGCCTGGACAGACGCATCGCTTTTAAGCAATTTTGCCGGGATAACCAGCGTTGTCTTCGGACCGGGGCACCTGAAAAAAGCTCACAGTGAAGATGAATACATTGAACTTGATCAGCTGGCGGGGGCTTACCGGGCTTACACCCTGGCTGCACTCGACTACTGTGGGGGCAAATAAATTAATGACAGAAAAAATTATTAAAGCAGTAATCAACACCCGCGATGAAATTATTAAAAATTCGATTGATCTAATCAACATTCCGAGCCTGACCGGCGATACCGAGGCAAATATCAAATGCCTCAAATACCTGGCCTCTATTGCCGGCAGCGAGGGAATTAATTGCTCTTACAGCAAAAAAAAAGATTGCCTGGTGCTGGAAATCGGCAGTGGTAAAGAAACAATTGGTGTGCTGACCCATGTTGACGTAGTCGGTATCGGAGACCTGAACAAATGGAAAACCCCACCCTTTGAAGGATTATTCGACGGAAAGTTTATAACCGGCAGGGGCGCTATGGACGATAAAGTGCCTACGGCAATTATATTTAATATATTACGCTCCTTTAACCGCAGCGCTGTTAATTGCAGGCGGCGTCTGCAGTTAATAGTCGGCACCAGCGAAGAAGGTGAATGGAGCGACATGGAGAGCTTCAGGAGCGAATTTAACATACCCGATTTCTCCTTTACTCCTGACGGGGCCTTCCCCATTCACAACATTGAAAAAGGTTATTGCGATGTGGAGATTTCTATTCCCCTGGAAGCCGATTTCCTGGGAGGAACCATCCTTGAATTGACCAGCGGCGACAGCAGCAACACCATTCCTTCGCGGGGCAGTTTTGTTTATAAAAATCATGCTCAGAATAAAACTGTGGTCATAGTCAGCAGCGGTTCCTCAATTCACAGTTCGCTGCCCGAAAACGGTGAAAATGCCCTCACTAAGCTGGCCTGGTTGATAAAAACTCACGGGCTTAAACATCCCCGCCTTAACACTTTTTCAGACTTTATCCTGGGCATGCACGAAGACTATTACGGGTCCTTCCTCGGTTTTGATAATGAAGAAACCAACTACAACGATGAATATACCGGCAGAACCGCGGCTAACCCTACCGTGCTCAACTACAGCGAGGGAACCCTGGTTTTGAACATCAACATCCGCCACAAGTATGGTGTAACCAGGGATGATATTGATCACCTCTTCCACCGGCTAAGCGATAAATTTGGCTTTAGATACCGCATTGTTGGTTACCAGGAACCACTCTACGTAAGCCGCACCAACCCCTTCTTTGAGATTATGAACAGGGCTTACGAGACAGTTACAGGGCTGGAAGGCGGCTTTACCCTGGCCCGGGGTACTTCCTACGCCAAGGCGCTGCCGAACAGCGTATGCTGGGGCCCGGTCTTTCCCGGTGAAGAAGATTCCTGTCACCGGGAAAATGAAAGAATCAGCCTGAAGAGTGTGATGCAGTGCACTGAAATATACAGCCGTTTTCTGCTGGAAGCTTCAGTTACAACAGTTTAATTAACAATCAGCTTATGTGACAACCGGCCCGGCCAACAGGAAGGAGTCGGGCTTTTTTTTGAGAATAATATAATTAAACTAACAGGGGGAGGATAACTAAGATGGAAAAATCTTTTACCGTGCTGGTTGATAATAACAGTCTTACTCTTTCCAGGCTGGAAACGGACCCATACGGTACCAATACCTACCTGCTCAGGTGTGCAAAATCAGGACAGTGCGTGTTGATCGACGCGCCCGGCAATGCTGAAACCGTTATTGACGAACTGGGCGATAGCCGGGTTCAGTACATCCTGATGACCCATGCCCACATGGATCATACAATGGCCCTGGAAGAACTGATTAAACTGCCGGGAGTTAGCCTGGCCGCTCATCAAGGCGAAATAAAGGCCTTGCCTGTTCAGGCGGACCGCCTGCTCGAAGACGGCGACCTGCTGCATTGCGGGGAACTTGAAATTAAAGTAATCCACACCCCGGGCCATACGCCCGGCGGGCTCTGCTATTTAGTTGACGGTATACTGCTCGGAGGCGATACACTTTTTCCCGGAGGACCCGGTAAAACCGCTTCGCCGGAGAATTTAAGTACACTGCTTGCTTCAATCAAAAATAAAATTTTAACCCTGCCTGCCCAAACCGTTATCTATCCCGGGCACGGCGACCCTACGACAGTGGCAGAACAGCGTCCCAAAGTGGAGGCTTTCCTGGCCCGCGGTTACGACAGCAACCTCCATGGAGATGTAACCTGGTAAGCAGTTACCAGGGAAACTCAACCCGGTGAAAAGCTTCGGCCAGATCAAAATCCTGGTCGCGGGCTGAATCTTCGGCTCGCTGACGCAGCCATTGTTCAACGGATTCAAACTGGTGGCCGCCTACCTGGCTCTGGTGACAGCGCAGGGCAGCCAGCTTGGTATTAAAAGTATCTGTAATATCGGAAAAATAGTTGGGGTCTTCACTGGCCCAGAGTAATATATCCTTTACCTTATGAGGCATCAGCCCCGCTTTAAACAGATCGGGGTAAGCCAGGTGATCACGGGCAAAGGGAAAGGCTGCATCAAGCACCACCTGCCCCGTTATGCGGTGGTCGCGGTGCCAGACATAGCGGCGGTAAGGGTCGGCAGTAACCAGGGTTTCCGGTTGAAAAGTACGAATCCAGCGCACGATATCCTTGCGGAATTCAGCTGTATCCTCAAGGGTCTGGTCTTCATACCCTAGGAAGATTACTTCTTTCACCCCGAGAAGATCTGCCGCCGCCTGCTGTTCTTTTTTTCTTGTTTTAGCCAGCTCTTCAGGTCTGACCGTGTAATCTGAACTGCCTTTGCTTCCATCGGTGCAGATCAAATAGACTACTTTTTTACCTTCTTTTACCCAACGGGCCACCGAACCGGACACGCCAAACTCTGAATCATCCGGATGGGGTGATACAATCATTATATCGGCTTTTCTGTCGATCATATTGATGCTCCTTCATCCTGTTGTTTGTTATGGCAGAATATTAACGTCCACTTAACTGCTGGAATTTCAACGATTGAACCAGTTTTTCCGCTACGCTATGCCAGTTATAAGGGGCAAGGCATGAATCAATAGAGACCGGGACAAGACGATTCTCCCCGAGATAGACTTTTCTGATTGCCGCTGCCCATGCTGCAGGACTGCGGTCGCCTACCAGTTTAACAACCTGTTCACCGGCCTCCCCTTCAGCCAGTTCCGGTATTACTCCAACCGGACCGGAAACCACCGGGGTTCCACAGGCAATTGATTCAAGTGCAACCATGCTGAAACTTTCATAAAAAGAAGGGATTACGGTAACATCCGCCGCACTGTAATAAATAGGCAGCTCTTTATGTTCAATCCGGCCGGTAAAATGCAGCCTGTCGGAGACACCGCGTGAAGCAGCCAGCTCTTTCAAGGCTGCAATTTTTGCTGCATCGGCGGAATCGCCTCCGACAATAATCACCCGGAAGGGGTCTTCCAGGGGCAGCAAAGCAGCAGCTTCAATTAGCAGTTCAAAACCTTTAACAGGCTCAATACGCCCTACGGCAAGCATTACTTTATAACCGCTCACCCCCGCTTTTTCCCTGGCCCGTTTTCGCTCCAAAGGGGTGAAATGCGCACGATTAATACCGGAACCGATTACAGCAACCCTTTCTTTCGGCAGGGAAAAGTATGAACAAACCTTTTCCTGCTCAAGCCGGGAAGCGGTAACTACCATATCACAACCGGCAGCTAATTTATTTTCTTCCTCAAGCCGCAGCATCGGTTCGTGTTCACCGCTGCAGCTTTCATTCTTAGCCCGGCCCAGGGTATGAAACATGACCAGGTGGGGAAGCTTCAAATCCCTGTTCAAAGTTCTGCCTGCCAGGCCGGAAAGCCAGTAATGGCTGAAGATGAGGTCGTAGGAAACCTGGCTGCGCCTGATGAAAGCACCAATTTGTGCTGCCAGCTGACTTGCGTTACTATAAAGTTCTTCTCTTGATGCTCCTGATCTCTTTTTTTTAATGGTAATCAGCCGCACTGCTGAAGAACCAATCTGCTGTGGAGTTTCACCATTAAGCTCCGCCCCTGTAAAGATATCAACGCTGTGGCCCATTTCATCGAGAGCCTGCGACAGGCCGAGCAGGTAAGCGCTCATGCCGCCGGTATCCCTGGTGCCCATCGGCCCCAGCGGTGAGCTGTGCACACTTAAAAAGGCCATTTTCATTGCCTGCTTCCCCCACCCGCGTCCAGCTCTATGGTAACGGTATAATTCGGCACCTCGACTCCGCCCAGGCGGGATTTGTATACTTCCGGACCTTTAAGAAAGTCAAAAACCCGGTAACCTCGCTCCACGCTGTCCCTGATACAGAGAATCTTAGAAAGCAGGCCCACGCTGAGGTGAGCGTATTTTTCGTGATACCCGCTGTTGTAAAGATAAACGCGGCTGTCATAAACAAAATATAGAACGGCAGCGGCAGGTTCCCCGTTTACCTCGAGCAGGCCATAACGTGAAAGGCCGACCCTGGAAGTGTTATGGATTAACGCCTGGAAATACTCTTTCATTTGCTCCGTCATAAAATCGGCCTTATCGGGGTTTTCATTAAAGAGTTCAAGAAAACGCGGTATAAATGTAACCGGGTCGCCTGTTTTACCCCGGCCGGTTTCACCGATCGCCTCATACCTGTAACCATTGCTCTCATTTTCCAGTTTGCGCAGCTTTCGCCTTACCTCGTGCCTCTGCTTTTTATTAAGGAATAGCAGGTATTCCTCCCAGGATCGGGCCAGGGGCACTTCCGACGACATAGTATCAGCGACATAAAAACCTTTAAACCGGTTCCGCTTTTCTGCAGCAAAAAATCCACTAAAAACTGCCGCATCCGGACGCTGCGATTCCAGAATAAGCGTGCCGGTTCCTTCTGCAGAGAGGGCCGGTAACAGTGCATCAAAAAAAGCTTCTTCTTCGCCCGGTTTTATGATGAAATCAAGGTAGTCACAGACATCCGCACTGCCGATCAGGCGGGCAGTTTTGCCGTGGAACATGAGCGGGGCAAGACCGATCAGATCCTCTCCCTTCCAGACCGAGCGCAAGGCTGGTTCATATCTGCTTTCGCCAAAAACGCTCCACCATGATTCAATCCAGGACGGCAATATAAAAATTACCGGCCAGCTGAGCAGCCGGCCTTCGTCACGGTAAAGTCCTGGCAAAGATTCAAGTTTTTCTTCTTTAACCTGCAGAGACACTGCTTTTTCTCCCCGTTCTGTTAATTTTCTTTATTTTAAATAGATCACAATGTGAATCATGCCGCAATCCCATTTGCGATCATAGCGCAGACCAAGCTTATCAATCAGTTTTAAAACAGTCATATTTTCTGGCATCACGTCGGCTGTAAAAGTGTGCAAACCTTCGCTCTTCGCCACTGTTACCAGGTGGGATAACAGTTCAAAACCGATCCCCTTACCCTGAAAATCATCCCTGACTACTATTGATGCTTCAGCCGACAGAGTATCTTCACCGATACAGTACTGGGCTATGCCGGCAATTACTTCCTGATCAAGGTCTTTCTTAACCGCCAGGATAGCCATTTCACGGGTGTAATCGATCACTATAAAATGCTTTTGAAGCTCGGCATGCGACATCTGGCGCCTGAACGTCAAAAAACGGCTGTAAAAACTATTATCTGAAAGGGAATAGTAAAAATCCTTGATTAAGGGTTCGTCGCTGATTTTCACCGGACGCATAAAGAGCCTCACATTGCGTTTGGTGGTACGATGAGCTTCCAGGTGTTCGGGATACTGCCCTTTTTCGCCGGGCAGAAATGCCTGATCTTTATAAATAAGACACCTTTTTTTAGCCTCTTCGATCAGCCAGGGTCGAAACTTGGGGTGAGCAATGGCTATCAGGGACATGGCTCTTTCACGTATATTTTTACCATGCAGGTGCGCAATGCCGTACTCGGTAACCACGTAATGAATATCGCCCCTGGTCAGGGTCACTCCGGCTCCCTCCTTCAGGGCAGGGACGACCCGTGAAGCTTCTTCATCGCGGGTGGTGGACTGCAGGGCAAGAATATTTTTGCCACCCCTGGCTAAAACCGCGCCGCGCATGAAATTCGCCTGCCCTCCGATGCCGCTGTAGAAAGTACTGCCCAGTGATTCAGCTGAAGCCTGCCCGCTTAAATCCAGTTCTAAAGCGCTGTTGATAGCGGTCATCCTTTCCTGGTCGGCAATAACCAGGGGATCGTTTGTGTAATCGATCTCCTTGAAACGGATACAGGGGTTATCATGCAGGTAATCATAGGTTTCATGGCGGCCCATGCAAAATGAGGCAACCGTTATTTCACGGTTCCTGTTTTTACAGCTGTTGTTAACCACGCCTTTCTTAACCAGGTCAACTAAACCATCGCTGAGCATCTCGGAATGTACACCCAGGTTGCGCTTATCTCCAAAACAGGAAAGAATACCGTTTGGAACACTGCCGTAACCGATCTGGATTGTGTCACCATCCTCGACGATCTGCGACACGTATTGGCCAATCTTTTTAACAATTTCTCCATCGAGGGAAGGAGGAATATATTCAAGCAGGGGTTCGTCATGGTGCACAAAGTGGTCTATCTTTGAAGCATGGATAAAGGTATCACCATGCACACGCGGCATCCGGTTGTTGATCTGGGCAATAACCAAGTCAGCATTTTCAGCAGCTGCCCTGGTTATATCAAGGCTGATTCCCAGGCTCACAAAGCCGTGTTCATCAGGCGGAGAAACCTGGATTAAGGCTACATCAACCGGCACCTGGCGGTTACGGAACATTTCGGGCACTTCGGATAAAAAAATTGGTGTATAATCGGCCAGGCCCTCGTTAACAGCAGTACGGCTATTATGACTGATGAAAAAAGAATTCTGCCTGAAAATGTTCTTAAACTTTTCATCATAATAAGGGGTAACCCCGAGCGTCCAGACGTGTAAAATCTCGGTGTCGTAAAAAGCCTTCGGGTTTGATTCAACATATTCAACCAGGGTGCGGACCAGGTATTGAGGTTCCGCACAACCGGTAGATATAAAAATACGGTCACCAGCCCTGATTTTGCAGTAAATATCATTCAATGAGGCAAATTTTTTTGGGTAATTTTCGCGCAGTGCATCTATACCGTTAATATTAATCACCTTCCCTCGCCCCATTTTATCAATTTGGCCCCGTTGTAGCAACAGATGCCCTGTATCCTGCCTGTAGCAGGCTTCAGAAAGAAAAGGTATAATAATAATATATGTGAAGAAAACCGAAGGAGGCAAATAATGAAACTATACCTGGATACGGCCAATATTGAAGAGATAAGGGAAGCCGTCGAATGGGGTGTAATCTGCGGAGTTACAACAAATCCTTCCCTGGCGGCCAGGGAGGACGAAGATTTTGCTCAAATTTTACCGGCTATCTGCGATCTGGTTGATGGACCGGTTAGTGCAGAGGTTCTCTCACTCGATCATGAAGGCATGATCAAAGAAGCCAGAATCCTGGCCAAAGTTCACCAGAACGTGGTTATTAAAATCCCCATAATTCCGGAAGGAATGAAAGCAGTTAAAGTTCTTGCTGCCGAGGGAATCAAAGTTAATGTAACTCTGGTATTCTCAGCCAACCAGGCCCTGCTGGCCGCAAGGGCAGGAGCTGCCTATATAAGCCCCTTCATCGGCAGGCTTGATGATATCGGCCATACCGGCGTGGAGCTGGTCCGCGATATTGTAGATATAATAGACCTGCACGACCTCGAGTGCGAAGTTATAGCCGCCAGCATCCGTCACACCGAGCACGTCCCGGCGGTAGCCCTGGCCGGGGCACATATTGCTACCCTGCCTTTTAAAGTGTTACAGCAGATGTTTAAACATCCTCTTACCGATATAGGAGTTGAAAATTTCCTGAGGGACTGGAACAAGGCCCAGGAGAAGAAAAAAGCATAACCTTGCCCCCGGGGCGAGGTTTGTAAGGAGATAGCATGACTAAAATCCGTTCAATTGGCAGCATCATCTTGTTGGCTGCTGCCTTATTCCTTGTAATTAATGCATTCCTGCTCCTTTCTGAAGCAGGGAATGAAAACTCAGGTGAAACCGAAGTGGTCAGGGGGCAGACTATCACCCCCTATTTTTCCACGGATGAAGGTCAAAAAGCTCCTGTCGAAATATATTATTACCCCGCGGACCCCTCTCCCGGTGATTTTTTGCTGGTTGAAGCCGGCCCTGTTGATGAGAACAAACCTTTTTTTATTGATTTTGATTTTCAGGGCGAGATAACCGGTTTTTACCATGCCGGAGGGCTTTTGTATACCATTATTGCGATCAGCTGCGATGCCGAAATTGACAGCTACAGTCTTGAATTAAAAGAGGGAACCCGGCAGTCGCCGGGCGCTGTGCAGACCCAAAGCAGTCTGACCCTGGCTGAAAAAGAGTTTCCCCTTTCCCGGTTCAGCATGCCGGCTGAAAGGACAGAAGGCTGGACTGCGGAGCGGCTGGCAGAAGATCGTGAAAAAGTGCGGCTGGCCAGGGCAGAGAGCGAGCCTTATCCCCTCTGGGAAGGTTTATTTGTTTCCCCTCTAGAAGGACGTATCACCTCGGAATACGGGGCAATCCGCATTATAAACGACAACCCTCCCCGCCGGCACATGGGCATTGATATCGGGGCTCCCGAGGGAGAACCGGTTGTTGCTCCAAACCACGGTATCGTGCGTCTGGCCGAGTTTTTACTCTCAGGCGGCAACACTGTTATTATTGACCACGGTATGGGACTGTCCAGCACTTACATGCACCTGCATACAATCGAGGTTGAAGTTGACAGCATAGTTGAAAAGGAACAGTTGATCGGTACAGTAGGTATGACCGGTTATGCTACAGGCAACCACCTGCACTGGGAGGTAAATATCGACCAGACTGCTGTGAACCCACAGCAGCTACTGGGAAATGACCTGCGCTGGATTCCGCCTGCTTATACAGCTGCTTTTTTGCATAGCCAGTAAATACAGAACGAGTGATTCGGGATTGGAGGATATTTATGTACGACATTGCCATTATCGGAGCAGGTATTATTGGAACAGCCCTGGCCAGGGAATTGTCAAAATACAGGCTCAACCTAATTTTAATTGAGAAAGACAGCGATGTGGCCAACGGCACCACCAAGGCCAACAGCGCCATTGTTCATGCTGGATTCGACCCCGATCCGGACAGCCTGAAAGGCCGCTTAAACGGGGAAGGAAACCGCCTTTTTAAAGAGCTCTGCCGTGAGCTGGATGTGCCTTTTCACAGGATCGGTTCACTGGTGATTGCATTTTGCGATGAGGAAATGAAAACCCTTGAGGAACTTTATCATCGCGGCCAGGAAAATAAAATTCCCGGTTTAAGAATTGTTGGCAGGCAAGAGCTGCATGAGATGGAACCAAACCTGAGCGATGAAGCATGCGGGGCTCTATATGCGGCAACGGCTGCCATTACCGACCCCTACCTGCTGGCCATAGCCCTGGCCGAAAGCGCCGTCGAAAACGGAACCGATATTAAACTAGACAGTCCTGTTAAAGCAATAAAGAAAGTGGACGGTTGTTTCCACATCAGCTGTAACAGTGAAACAATAGAGAGCCGTTACGTGGTAAATGCAGCAGGCCTCTTTGCAGACCAGATCAACGAAATGCTTAATCCACCTTCGTTTAAAATAAAGCCGACCAGGGGCGAATATTTTCTACTCGATAAGAAGACCGGTCATCATGCCAGGCACGTTTTGTTCCCTTGCCCGACTAAAGCCGGCAAGGGAGTATTAATCTCTCCCACTGCGCACGGCAACCTGATTATAGGGCCAAACGCCGAAACGGTTGATGCACCCGATGCCCTGCAGACAACGGCCGGAGGCCTTGACTTTGTTCGTCGGAATGCGGAAAAAATTAAAAAGAATCTGCCCTTCAATGATGTAATAACCAGCTTCAGCGGGCTGAGGGCTAAAACGGATCGTGGCGATTTTATAATCGAGGAATCTACCGACTCACCCGGCTTTTTTAATGTTGCCGGAATCGAATCCCCTGGGCTGGCAGCAGCCCCTGCCATAGCTGTTTACGTAGCCGGACTGCTGCAGGAAAAGGCAGGATCTTTCGAAACAAAGCAATCTTTTAAAGCACGGCCTAAGAATCACACCCCCTTTATGTCTTTGGATGACGATACCAGGGCAAGAATGATTGCCGAAGATCCCCGTTACGGCAGAATATTATGCCGATGTGAAAACATTACTGAAGGTGAAATAGTAAGGGCAATTCAGGGACCGCTCGGGGCCAGAACGGTAGACGGGATCAAAAAAAGAGTCAGGCCGGGCAGCGGGCGCTGCCAGGGTGGTTTCTGCGGGCCCCGGGTGATGCAGATCCTTGCCCGTGAGCTGGGCAGGGAAATGCCTGAAATAAAAAAAGATAACCCCGGTTCATACATACTGACCGGGACAACCAAGGGTAAAGAGGTGGAACAAAGAGAACCCGGCGCTGTCGGCAAATGCCCTCCTCCCACCTCCAACCTTAAAATTGAAGACAAGGTCAAAGAAAAATACGAACTGGTTATAATCGGAGGCGGTCCAGCTGGTATGGCAGCAGCCGTGGCAGCGCGTGAAGAAGGTATCGAAGATATCCTGGTCATCGAACGGGATCATGAACTGGGCGGTATTTTGCAGCAATGCATCCATAACGGTTTCGGCCTGCACCAGTTCAGGGAAGAACTGACCGGGCCCGAGTACGCCGAACGCTTCATCAATTTACTAAAGGAAAAAGAAATCACCTGCAAGCTGGATACCATGGTTCTATCTGTCGGCCAAGATAAAACTATCACCTATATAAACACTGCCGACGGTATAACCACCATTCAGGCCGGATCCATAGTGCTGGCCATGGGCTGCCGGGAAAGAACCAGGGGAGCGATCAATATCCCCGGAACCAGGCCGGCCGGCATTTTTTCTGCAGGTACAGCCCAGCGTTTCGTTAATATTGAAGGGTACATGGTGGGACGCAAAGTTGTTGTGTTCGGTTCGGGCGATATCGGCCTGATCATGGCCCGGCGCATTGTATTGGAAGGCGGTGAAGTGGTTGCCGTTATCGAACGTAAGCCGTATTCCGAAGGTCTGGTCCGCAACTTTGTCCAGTGCATCCAGGATTTTGACATTCCCATGCTGTTGGAACATACCATTGTCGATATAAAGGGAAAAGACCGGGTGGAAGGAATCACCATAGCAAAAACCGACAGCAGCAAGCGGCCGCTGCCCGGCACGGAACGGGACCTTGAATGTGATACTATTCTTTTTTCGAGAGGTTTAATACCTGAAAACGAACTCTCCAAGAGCGCAGGAGTTAAACTTCACCCTCACACAGGCGGGCCGGTGGTTAATGAAGCGATGGAAACAAGCGTGGAAGGTATTTTTGCCTGCGGCAACGTGGTTCACGTCCACGACCTGGTCGACTGGGTCACTGACGAAAGTTATAAAGCCGGCAAGGGTGCAGCTGCTTATGTCAGGGACAAAAACTCCAGGCAAAAAGATTTTCAATTTAAAACCAGTCCGCTCAGCGGAGTGGGCTATATAGTGCCCCACCTGGTTCGACCCGGGCAGATGGGTGAAACCCTGGAAATGTACATGCGGGTTAAGGGTAACCACGAAAACGCAGCCCTGTTGGTTAAAGCAGACGGACAACTAGTTAAAACAGTAAAGAAAAAAGTACTTACCCCGGGTGAAATGGTCGTGATCAAAATGAAAAAGAGCGAGCTGCCTGAAAACAGTTTTGAAGAACTAAGCATAGAACTGTCCGGGGAGGCGAAATAGCAATGACTGAAAATAACCATAATGAAAAAGAGATTATCTGTATCCTGTGCCCGTTGGGCTGTAAAATGCTCGTCTCAGAAAAAACCGGTGAACCCGAAGAATTTACCCTGCGCGGGCAGCAGTGCAAAAAAGGGCGCGATTATGCCCGCGAGGAGTTCACCAACCCCACCAGGACCCTTACCACAACTATTGCGATTAAAGGTACTGTGTTGCCCAGGCTGCCGGTAAAAACAAGTAAACCGATCCCGAAGAAAATGATCTACGCCGCCGCCGAAGAAATAGCGGGAGTGGAAATAGAAGGGCCTGTAAAAATGGGCGATGTGATCATCAGCGACCTGCTCGGCAGCGGAATTGATGTTGTAGCGTCACGCAGTCTGGAATAGGTTTAAAGCAGTCGCGGCAGTCTAGCGCAAAACCATTTTTTCAGGAAAATCCCGGCGGCGGGAGGTATTCCACATTTTGTCGATATAGGCCGTGGTGTAAATCTGCTCTATATCATGAAAAAGGTTAATGCCCTTGTCGGTTAGCAGGTAGTTGTCACCGGAGCGGTTGATAAACCCCAGCCTGGTGGCCAGATGAAGATCGGGTCCGAACATCTGCTCGATTTCTGTTCCGAATGTATTATAAAATTTTTCTCTGTTGAACTTCAGGTTGTAGGCGCTCCAGAAGAGATGGTACACTGCTCTCTGCCTTGGGCTAAAATCAAGGGTAAGCGAAGTCGGCAGCAACCCGTTCTCCACCCTGTCGATATAAGCCCGCAGAGAATGGCTGTTTATTTTAAAACTAGCGGGCAAAAGTGTGGCAGCAGAAAGACCGAAGCCCAGGTACGCTTCCCTGGTCACCGAAGAATATTGCTGCGTGCCGGGCCGGGCAAAAGTCCATACCGAGGTTCTCTCCAGGTTATTCTCCCTGCAGTAAAGGGTTAGTGCTTGCAGCATTTTCTTTTTCTCTGGAGCAGGCATCGGTTTATAGTTATTGTGGGAATAAGAAAATTCGATAAAGGGATAGGTGGAAACCTGGGTTGCCCCGTGAAGAAAAGCTGTGGCCAGGTCATTAGTCAGGGTCTGGCTGTTCTGACCGGGTATGGCAAATATTAAATCAACATCTATCACATGAAAATGGCCTTCCCTGACAAGGGCCATTTTCTCTAAATAGTTAGAACTGCTCCTGCCCAGCTTTTCCAGGCAGTTGTCGTTAAAAGACTGAAAACCTACTGAGACCATATTTACACCGGCTGCTTCAAGTTTCTGCAGCACCGACGGGCTTATATCATCGGGATGAAGTTCTACTCCAATTCCTCCGGATATCTTAAAATAATAGCCTAAGTGGTCGATGATTTCTGGAAGATGTTCGATCATCGTGACCGGCGTTCCCCCTCCGAAATAAAGACTGGTCGCCTCCCTCCTGCCTGCCCCGTTGCGGCAGACCAGTTCTATTTCCTGCAACAAAGCCGCCCTGTATAACTGTGCCTTTTCCTGGTCATAGAGTTCTTTACAGTAGGGGCAAAATGAGCAGACAGACCTGCAGAAAGGAATATGCACGTAAAGCCCAAGCGCCTGCGGAGAATGGTAATCAAGGGTTGAAGCAAAACGGTTGTGGAATACAAAGGGTTTAAAGGAGCGGGTAAGAAAAATTCTGAGCGCTGAGGTTAACAAGAATACTTGCCTCCCGGCCGGGTGATTTCAAGTTTATCTTACCTTCTTTGTCCGCAAACAGCAATCTAAATTAACGGGGAGAGGCTTCCTCCCCGTCAGCAGCCTGAAAATAATTTCTGAAGAAGAAATGACCGATCAACGCACCGATAACTGCTGCAAAAACCCAGCCAAAGCCGGCCGCGCCACCCGGAAAAAAGTTTCGCAGGGCAAGCATAGTATCTCCCCCACCCAGCAGAACAGCATATCCGCCGAATCCCTCAAGAAGCCCCCATAAAAAAGCGGCCATGGCAGATCCTGCCCGCGCCCCTTTCAAAGAGGGAGCAATAACAATAAAAAGGACTATAACTATAGCCGGGGGGTAAACCATATCGAGGATCGGTGCGGTTAACCTGATGATCTCCTCCAGGCCGACCATGCTGACCAGACCGCTTAAAAACAGGGTTACTGCGGTGCAGGCCACGTATGGAAGTTTACCTCCCGAAGCTTCTTCAAAATATGCAGCAGTTCCCCCGCCAAGCCCTACTGCCGAGGTAAGGGCGGCAAAAAGCAGGGCAACATTAAAGACAACTCCACCGATTGGGCCCCAGAGCTCTAGAATAATCGTAGCATAGAGCCTGGCATAAGTAATATCAAGAAAAAGTTCTCCCGTAGAGGCGCCGACCAGCATCTGGGTGAAATGGCTTGTGCCGAGCAGCAGAAAACCTATGCCAGCCGTAATAACCAGGTAGCGGTTGAGGCTCTTTTCTTTCAAGCCGTGACTGCCGCTCAAACCGGCGATGACCAGGGTGGCAAACATCAGGGCCGCCGGCAGGTCCATTGTCTGGTAGCCATTCAGGAAACCATAGGTAAAGGGGTGTTCTGAATATAAAGGTGGTATCCATTCGGCCAGTGGTGAAACCAGGCTTCTAATTACCACGGCTGCAATGGTGACAAGCAGTACCGGCAGCAGGTAACGGGCAATTTTATCGATAACCTGGCTTCTGCGGTAAAGAAACCAGAATGCAGCAACATAGTAAAGGATCGTGAAAAGCAGCATACCCCAAAAAGGTGAACTTTCGAACCCCAGAATCTGGCAGATAGCATCCCAGGCTGCCGCGCTCATGCGCGGTATGGCAAAGAGCGGGCCCAAAACCAGAACTGTTAAGCCGCCAAAAACCTGGGCAAATGTGCGGTTAACTGAAAGATTTGCGATATTGAACAGGGTTCCTTCTTTCGAAACAGCAAGGTAGGCCAGCCAGGGAAAGATTACTGCTGAAATAAAAATACCCAGGTAAGCCAGTATAACTGCACTGCCGCTCTGCTGCCCCCAGGTAACAGGCCAGAGCATGCACGAACCTCCAAAATGCATGGCAAATACAGAACCGCCGATCGCTGCTGCAGTAAGTGGTTTCAACTGGTTTGACATCTGGTTCTTCGAACCTTTCATATTGTAAATATATTTGAGCAACGTGTTGCAATGCCATTAACTTAACATATTGGCTATTGAATCGCAAGATAGAAACCATGCTGTTCCATTAAGGCTATTCAATTCCGATCCTGAAAATATCTTGCAAAAATGTATCAGGTTGTTTCCCCGAAGCGCTGTACTCAAAAATACCCAGGCCAACCAGGTTAAATTTCTCATTTAATCTTTTAATTAAGCTTAGCAGGGTTTGCGGCTTTAAACCGCCCGTTACCGGAACAGGAACATGGGGAAATTCTTCCGGGTCCAGCACGTCAAGGTCTAAATGAATATAAATATTTCCATCCATTCCGGAACCAGGATTGCTGAGCATGGAGTTTTCAACTGCCGTTATTAAACTTTCACATCCTGCTTCAAGTTCTTTAACCTTCAGCACTTTTAAATCTGTTTTTTCAATATATGCGGTTTCGGCTGGATCAAGATCACGCAGCCCGGCCATAATCACTTGAACAGGCTTCAGAACCGAGGGAAGCAAGCTTATGATAGTTGGGTCACCTTCTCCAAGTAATGTTCTGGCCGGCATGCCGTAGAAATAGCCGCTGGGCGAACTCCGGGGGGTATTCAAATCCCCGTGTGCATCAAACCAGATAACGGTCAGCCCTTCGTTATAAACTGCATTTAAATATGCTATGGGCAGCAGCCCTGCATCACATCCGCCACCGAGAGTAAAAATCTTTTGCGGCCGCTGAAAATCAATCAGCCTGGCGACATCTCTCATCTGCAGTAATATATCATCATAGCCGAAAATATCATTCTTTTTATCTGTGACAGGGCTGGTGCTTACGCTTACTTCTTCTAAGCCCACCTGCCCGGCGAGGTATTTCTTAAGCTCTACTGCCCCGTAATATGGAGACAGGTCCGGACCACTACCCTGCCACTGAGGATAAAACAGATTTAGTTTTTCCATGCTGCTGCTTCCTTTCGCAACCTTAAAAGATTTATATGCCTATATATAGCATAGCAACAATTCTACCTAACAGCACAGTAGCCTAATATCATAAAACATTATGATCCTCTTTATTCATCCTTCAGTTTTTACATGCAACCGGTAAATCCAATTTCCCTAAATAAATTCATATCCAAATAATGAAAAGGCTGAAGACAAAAACAACAATTTGCTCAGACAGCAGCAAACCAGAGCACTTCAATCATCATAGCTGTTAAATTTATCTGGCAACCCACATAAACCTTCTATACAATCCGTTTCATTTTGAGTCGGCAACCATTTATCAATTGAAGCAGTTCCCAGGTGGCGATAGTCTGTAGCTATAAATAACGGACTTGTCTCTCCTCCTACCACAATTATCCTGATCTGTTTCGGGTCATGATACTGATTGATTAGCTCCTCATTATTAAGCCTGCTCCAAGTGCTATATGGCTCCACCCCTCTTTCAGCTTCTGATCCTAACAACATCTGTACCGTATCGGCAGCCCAAAATTTACCTGCTTCTATTTTTATACTGTTTGACAAATGAATGCTGAATTCTTCTTTTGTTTTGAACCCTTGTTTGTCCTTCAATTCCTTTGCTACTAGCGGATCCATAATAATAGTCGCATTTGAGTATACAGATGGTATCGCTTCATACAAAATATTCATTTCTTCGGTTACTGAACGGTTGGAGGGTGCTCCAGAACTATTTATAAGCGTCCAACCACGGAATAGGCTAACAGCGTTATCTTCCTTTTTATAACCATTCTGAACATGAAAAGGCTGCCAACAACTCCTTTTTTCATTTTCCGCAACACACATATTGTTGTATGTAAAATTATTACCCAACGAACTCCATAATGTTTTCTTGTATTGTGAAAAACCCCAGCAGTGACTAATCAATGTCCAAGCTCTACCAATTACTGCATTTGCTTTATTTACAGCGCTGAAAGCAGCTAAACCTGAATTGATTCCAATCTTTTCTGCAATTGGTCCATTAACCAGGACCATGGATCCAAAGGGAGTAGTAGAGGGCCGCAATGACGGTTCAGCCATAGAAGCTATAGCAAGAATAACTGGCAAATATTCTGTTTCAGCTCCAGCCATTACTGCTATGGTTGCAATATTTGCTACTGTCGATTTTACTACTTCGTTTGTATCTTCAAGAAAAACTTCGGCAACTAATTCGTCAGGATTAACATTTGTGCCTTCTAACATCTTTCTCACTCTTTCTTCAGTAGGCACTATTATAGGTAACCCTTCAGTCCATCCTTTTTTATAAAAAAGAGCTTGTAGGTTTTCTTCAGTATCCGGGCCAATCAAGTTATTACAATCTTCTTGCCTTGCCGATGAATTGGGTTTAGCTCCAGCTTTTATTGGATTTACCATTTTCGTCAGCAAATCCATAATTCCTATGTTTACTGGTTTTCCACTATGGGGATCATCGCCAGAAATATAATCGTATAATGTGTCCTGGGCCACTCCAACTACTGGATGAGGAGTGTAAACAAATTGTAAAACTTTCCCTATCGGATTCATATCAACAACTTTTTTATATTCAATAGTTGAAATTGGGGCTACGGGAACTCCATATTTACCTTCCAATTTGATCGTAGATGCAGCGACCGCTGCAGCACAACCCGGTCACCCTGCTACCCCTAAAATGGCAGCATCGCCCTTTTCACTAATTTCCTTCCAAAGTTTTTCACAGTTCTCATCTTCCATAAATACATTTCCCGGTTTCCTTTTCCTGACAGTTCTTACAGTTGGGTAGTAGTCGCTAAACCATTTTTGAAGGGCAAGCATAAAATAAGCACTGCCTCCGAACCCGGTATCCACAAGGTAAACAGTTTTTCCCTCCAGTGTTGATAATCTGTTCGCCGGCGAAAAATCAACTTCTTCGGACTTACTTAAGACTTTATCACCTGATACAGGACTTATAGCATAAATCTTTTTAGTTGATTTCATAATGTCACTCCTTTTTCGGTTTCGGAATGGTACGCAGAATTTTTTTCGATTATCGTGGAAATCAAATATTGTCTAATAGTATAACATAATCCTATATCTATAATAGGCTTCTATTTATTCTGTAAAAAACGCCTAAAAATAGTTATTCTAACCACCCGAGCCAATAGAAAAATAAATTGTAATTGATTCATCCAGCCTCGAGGAAGTGTGCTTTTATATAATGATTACTTGTCCCTACCCTCTCCTGTAAAGTATCAATTCCTGCTAGGAATTAGCTCAGTAGCTTTAACCTGCCTTTTGACAATGATCAACCTGAGAGCTTATAATACTAATTAATAATATTTATTATTCGGGTACCTGCATTGCATCCATATCATATTTGAATATCACCAAGGCGGGATGAACTTGGATATTGTGAAGACAAAGATTTCCCCCCCTGTCAAGGATGCAACATTCCTGGAAAGACATAACCTTATTTCCAGGTTAAACCAATGGCCGGACAAGAAGCTTACTCTGATTTCGGCTTCCGCTGGCAGTGGTAAAACCAGCCTGGTTAGTATGTGGATCCACAAGCTGATAAGCAATAAAGCTGACTGTAACGTTGCCTGGTATACCATTGATAAACACGACAACGATCCAGTTCGTTTTATCCGTTATTTACTTTTTTCGCTACAGGAAGCTGGATACTGCGGTTTTAGTGACAGACTTAACAGTTTCTCGGAATTGCACAACATGCACCTTACCGAAACCATGGCTTATATTGTCAGTTTACTCATAGACAACGATGACAATACTCCCCTTATTATTGTTCTTGATGATTACCAGACTATATACTCCCAGATAATACATGAAGGAATAAATTTTTTATTGCGCTACCTTCCTTCTCACATCCATATAGTCATTTTAACTCGTAATGACCCTCCCTTGAACCTATCTTCACTGAGAGTAAAAGATCAGTTAATAGAGATCCGAACAGAAGATTTAAACTTTGATTATACTGAAAGCGAAGTATTTCTCAATAAACATCTACAGAATGACCTTGACCAGGAAACTATTGCCATGTTGCATAGGAAAACTGAAGGTTGGATAACAGGTCTTCAACTAACAGCATTATCTTTACGCAATAATAAAAAATCAAATAACCTTCAGTTGAATGAAGGAAACCATTTGATTGTCGATTACTTAATGGAAGAGGTTTATTCACAGCTTTCTGAAAAAATGCAGTCATTCCTTCTTCAAACTTCCATTTTAAGTCGATTTACTGTTTCTTTATGTGAATATGTTACCGGAATAGAAGAGAGCTACGAATTAATTGAGGCGCTCAGACGAGACAATCTTTTCATAGTACCACTTGATCACGATGGGGAATGGTTCAGGTACCAAAATCAATTTTCTTATTTTTTACAGAGAAGGCTTCCTATAAATAACCAGGATAAAATGTGTGAGTTGCATACCAGAGCAGCCAACTGGCACTATAAAAAAAGACTTCGTCATGAGGCTTTTGATCATGCTGTTTCATCTCAAAATCCTGAATTAATTAATAAACTTGCGGAGGGTTATGTTGAAGAGCTATGGATAGCCGGTGAACATGCCCTCTTAATGGAACGCATGTCGCAAATCCCGGAGCCGGTAATGGAGAAAAATGCTCATTTACGATTATTTTGGGCTTTGTTACGAATGGATTATGGGAAAATAGATACAAAACTACTAAAAACAGTTTTTTCCGAAAGCGCGAATAGCTTTTCAAGCAAAGAACTGGGTATGCTTGAAACAATCAGGGCTTCTTACGGCAACATTATTCAGAAATCAGAGATCATCAAAAGACATGCATCTTCGGCTATTGAACATTTCAGTCGTTCTAATCCTGTATGGCAGAACAACGCCATATGTGTTCTTGCCCGGAATTATTATCTTTCAGGTGACCTGCAAGAAGCAGAAAAATACTTCCGTTTCGCATATCGTGAATCAATCTTAAATAGAAGTAGAAATATTGACTATCAGGCAGCATTTCATCTTGCCGATACCCTTCGGTCACAAGGCAGGTTCAAGGAAGCAAAAACACTCTGTCTTGAAAAATTGAAAGAAATAGAAAGCTGTGGCCTCTACCAGTTATTATACTCTGGTAGTTTTTACGTTGTCATGGGTGAAATTTCCTGTGAAGAAAACGATATTAAATCGGCGCTTACCTATGGAGTGAAAAGTATAAAATTAGCAGAACAAAGAAACAACAGTCTCTCTCTGTGCATAAGCTACAAAAAACTGCTTAACACTTATATATCTATTAGAGATTACGATAAGATCAAAACCATATTAAATAAACTTCTTTCTTTAAAGAATAACACCTTTCTTCCTTCATGGATTGAAACAACTTTTCGCCTTGCTCAATCTGTTTTATATATACTGGATGAGAAAAACGATGAAGCGATCCAGGTTCTTCAACCGCCAAGTATAAACAATAATTCAACCACAAAATTAACTAACGAAGACATAAGGGAATTACTATTCCTCTCTCGCCTGTATCTTCAAACCGGCAACCCCGGCAAGGCCGAACCTATCATTAAGAAGCTTAAGTTCAGACTGGCGAAAAATAACCGCTGGACATCATATCTAAATTGCCTTATTAATGAAGCTGCATACTGGGAACAGATGGGAAATGAACAAAAAGCAGAAGAATGCGTTTGTGAAGCTCTGGAACTTGGTTTCCAAAAAGAATACTTGCGGACTTTTATCAATGCAGGCCCATTGCTGCAGTACAGGATGAGCAAGTTGAACCGAATGAATAAGCTTAGCAATTATGGTAAGAACATCTTAAATTATATTGAAACAGATCTATCTTCCAGAGCTGATTGCATTAACACCAACACTCAACTGGATCCACTCAGCCCAAGAGAATACGAGATCCTTAAGCTTTTACCCACCCAGTTATCCTACCCTGAAATTGCGGACCACCTTTACATTTCCTATAGCACTGTTCGTTCACATGTAAAAAATATATACATGAAGCTAAATGCACACAGCCGCCTTGAAGCAGTAAATATTGGTCGCGCGCGCGGTTTAATCTAAATATACCCAAACCTCCTAACAATCTGAAAATACCTCAATTGAGGGATGTATCAGATAAGTATCAGGCATAATCTGTTAACAAATGATACCACTAGGAGGCGTAATAAAAATGCAAGATAAATACTCTCACCTGGTTAAGCCACTTTTAGTTCAACCCCCCCCGGAAAACCTCTACACGGAAACCCGAGTTTGGATGGAAGGAAAAGATCTTGAAGGTTTTAATGCCCACTTTTCATATGGATTTATTAAAAATCCATCTACTTTTCACCCTGTAGAAGGCTCTATTGTTCATCCGTTTGATGAATGCCTTGTTTTTGTAGGCACTAAAAATGACGATTTACTTTACCTGGGCGCAGAAATATCAATCACGCTCGGAGATGAACAAGAGGAATATACTTTTTGTAAACCGTCCGTTGTTGTAATACCTAAAGGAATGCCTCATGGCCCTGTTACAGTTAAAAGTATAGATCGACCAATCGTACATTACAGCATTGGCCTCGCCCCCGAATATAAAGCAGAAATAATTAACAATAAAACTATTGCTGCCAAGACTAACAGCAATAAATACAGCCATCTGATCAAAACAATCAAACCTTTAGAAACATTGGATCCTGAAGGAAACCCAAGGAATCCTCAAGTAGGTCAATTGGGACCAGGAAACGCTGATCAGATAATGTGGGTTTACGGAGAAGACCTTGAAGGGCTCGAAGTTAATTTCACATGGGGTTTTTATTCTCAGTGCGGTATCTGGCATCGAGGTGGTACAGCACATACACATCCTGAAGAAGAAATTTTAGTTTTTCCCGGTTTGAACCCTGATGATCTTAATGATTTCGGGGCAGAATTGGAAATTGCCCTGGGATACGAATTTGAGAGGCACATCATCAATAGCCCTACCGTCGTTATCTGCCCTCAGGGCTTTCCTCACAACCCAGTCGTAGCAAGATGGGTAGATAATCCTTATGGATTTATAGTCTGCTGCCTGAGTGGCGAACATGATTCGCCTTGGGTAGATATCAAGGAATAAACAGCTTTTATTATGATTGGAGGGTTACTATATGAGTAAATCACTTTATGAGGACTATATCCTCAGAGATATTCAGCTTCACGGACATCCACATGAAGACGATGTAGAATACCCGGTAATGGCTATGAAAACACTTACAGACTACGGAAATCACGGGTGCGCCTTAAGCTGGTGGCCAATTAGTAAACCTATGGCTATGGTAAAAGATACTCACTCTCATGACTTTGATCAGTATTTAATGTTTATTGGTGGTGACCTTACAAACATGAATGAGCTGGGTGGTGAAGTAGAACTGACTATTGGGCTTCCAGGGAAAGCACTTGAAACCATTACATTTACAAAAGCCACCACTTTTTTTGTGCCAGCCGGCATGTTACATGGACCACTTTACTTTAAAGAAATAAAGAATCCCCTGAAGCCAATATTGTTCCATGATTTCTTCTTTGCCGGAGAATATAGTAGAAAAGTTGAATCTGTTTAAGCAATCCCGGTTTATTCCTGATTACTGAATAAAGTAGTATATTTTTCAACATAACCCTAAGAACGTGCAATCCGGCCTTACATTGAAGTCATAGTATAAGCGGAAGTGTAAATTAAGCATAAGGTTATTTGTTGTTTAAGATATTTAAAAATGATTACTGTTCTTTCAATAATCTGAAAATACCTCAATTGAGGGATGTGCTGAATCAAAATTAACAATAGTTTTATAGTAAGTCATGATACAAGGAGGATCTAAAAGCATGGATAAAGAGTATTCCCATTTGATTAAACCCTTGGTTGTTAAAAGCCCTCCTGAAGGATTATACCCAACGGAGCCCCGCTTTTGGATGGAAGGAAAAGATCTAGAAGGTTTTCAAGGCCATTTTTCATACGGTTTTTATAAAAAACCGACCACATTACACCCTACAGAGGGATCAGTTGTTCACCCCCATGACGAATGTCTGGTATTTGTAGGAACAGATCACACTAATATACTGTATTTAGGTGCTGAGGTATCGATAGAACTCGGAGAAGAACGGGAAGAACACATTTTTAACGAGCCTACAGTGATAGTCATCCCAAAAGGTCTTCCTCACGGACCAGTAAAAATCAACAAAGTTGAAAAACCAATAATACATTATAGTATAGGTTTAGGACCCGAATATAAAGCAGAAATACTTTATGAAAACGCCACTAAACCTAAAACAAATAGTAATAAATATAGCCATTTGGTCAAAAAATTCATTTCGCATCCTGAACCAGGATCTTCAATGGCTGATATTGCAGACGAGAAAGGAGTAATGCATGCTTCTACAGGCGGAGTAGGCCCTGGTAATGGCGATGAAGTAGTCTGGGTCTTTGGTAAGGATCTTGAAGGCCTTGAAATCAACTTCAGCTGGGGTTTTTATACCCAGTGCGGTAAATGGCATAGAGGAGGTGAAGCTCACACCCACCCCGAAGAGGAGATCCTGGTCTATGTTGGACTTGATCCCGAAAACATCGATTACCTTGGAGCAGAGCTGGAACTTGGCATGGGGAAAGATTATGAACGTCATATCTTTAACACTCCCACTGTGGCGATTTGCCCACAAGGATTCCCACACCTTCCGCTTATAACAAGATGGGTTGACAAGCCATATGGTTTCTTCGTTTGCTGCCTGAGCGGAGACCATGACTCGCCCTGGGTGGAGGCTTAATATCGTGAGATTGCTTATTATGGTTTTTCACGTTTACAAATTCATACCATCGGAGGTAAAGTTATGAAAAAAAGCACTTTAATGTATATTGCTTTAATCTTAATTATGGGCTTGTTATTTATCAGCGGTTGTTCAGGAGACACTTCAACACCTTCCGAATCAGAAGCTGAAAGTGAAGGCCCTGAGGAGATTGCTGAAGGACCAACAGCAGATGAACCCATTAATCTTGTTTTTGCAACATGGGAGCAGCCTACTACCGCGCTGGGTGTAATCTATCAAGAAGCAGCTGATCGCATTGAAGAAGAAACAGGTGGCAGAGTAGTAATGGAATGTTATTTCTCCGGTTCGTTACTGGAATACGCAGATGTGTTCCCCGGCGTTGCCTCTGGAAGGGCAGACATTGCCACAGCAATTTCATCTATGGCAACGGGAAAACTTAACCAGATATTTGATCAACCATACATAGGTATTCCTGATCAGGTAGAAGCAACAAAGGCATTTAAGGAGCTTTTAGTAACACGTCCGGAATTTCAGGAGGAAATGGAGCAGAACAACACACGGTGGATCAGCTTGCGAGCTATGCCCCCATACTGGTTACATACTGTTACTAAGCCAGTCAGAGTTCCTGATGATCTGAGGGGAACTAAGATAATGGCCAGTGGAGACACAATTGTTGATGTTTCTGGCGGTGCCTCCATTAATGCAGCTCCACCAGATATGTACATGAACCTTGAAAGAGGTCTCGCTGACGGACAAATTACCCACTGGAATGCAATAGTAACCTTTGGCTTAAAAGAGCTATTTAATTACCATACCAGTTTCGGAGGTCCTCAAACCGGCCTGAAAGCCAGTGCAATCGGCTGGGTTATCAACCTTGACACCTGGAACAGCCTGCCCTCTGATATACAGGATATAATTGTTGAAGTATATGAATGGGCTGATATTGAACTAGGCAAACATGCTGAAGGCCAGGATGCTATGGCATGGTCCCGTGAGCAAGGTCATGAATTCATCGAGGTTACCGGTGAAGATCTCATACCCTGGGAAGAAGTTGCACAGCCAACAGTAGATAAATGGATCGAGGACGCAACAGCTGCAGGTTGGCCCGCCGCTGAAATCTGGGATTATTTTGGCGAATTAATTGAAAAACACAGGTAAAATGAATATTTTATTATACAAAATAATATGATTTATTTAATAAATAACAGTTAAAAATCATTTATTAAAGGCTTGGGACTGCAAGCGCAGCAATGATACATCTGCGCTTGCAGTCTATAGAAATAGCACATACCCATATTACATCTCTCTCCAATCATTCAGGATTAAGGGGTGATAAATTTGAGAAAAGCTGAAAAACTTATCTACTGGATAAGTGAAACATCAGCGATTATAGCAACAGTAGTGTTAATCCTCCTGATGCTCATTACCGTCAGCGATGTATTAATCCGCACTTTTTTTAACGAAACTATTCTTGGAATTGTTGAACTTACCGAAATGATGATGCCTGTTATAGGCTTTCTCGGTATAGCTTGGTGCGCTTTGCAGGGTGGTCATGTTGCAGTAGATATCCTGATTAGTTCGCTGTCTGAAGGAAAACAAAAAGTTTTTGATATTTTAAATTACCTGTTAGCAATTGTGATTACTTTTTTAATTGGTTGGCATACTCTGCAGCAGAGTTTCTTTATTAAACAGATTAATGTTGTAACTGATAGCCTGGACCTTCCAAAATACCCATTCATGATCATCGCCGCAGTAGGTTTCTTCTTAATGACTCTTGCTGTATTTATCCTATTATTAAAAACATTTGAGCGGAGGGAGCACTAATGTCACCTGAAATGATCGGCGTTATTGGAATAATAATTCTTGTAATAATGTTATTCATGCGATTATGGATTGGCATTATACTTGCTGTAATTGGTATGGTTGGCTATGCCCTCCTAACTAATTGGGATAGATCTCTTTTAATGATCGGCACTGAACCATTTAGTCATGCCGCTACATATGCGATATCAGCAATGCCGCTTTTTATATTAATGGGCATGGTCGTATCTGTTACCGGGATTGCCGGCGATATGTATCAGGCTGCCCGTAACTGGATTGGTCATGTACGTGGCGGGTTAGCCATGGCCACTGTAATAGCCTGTGGTGGTTTTGCTGCAGTAACCGGTTCAAGCATGGCCAGCACTGCTACAATGGGAAAAGTTGCTTATCCTGAAATGATAAAATATAAATACAATGAGCGTCTGGCTGCAGGCTGTATTTCGGCTGGAGGCACCGTTGGTATACTTATTCCTCCTAGTATAGGTTTTATTATATACGGACTCTTCACTGAAAATTCTATTGGCAAACTATTCATGGCGGGTATACTGCCTGGCTTAAGTGAAATACTTTTTTATATAATAACTATCTTTATTGTGTGCCGCTTTAAACCACATTATGGACCACCGGGACCAAAAGTAGTTTTAAAAGAAAAAATAGTTTCACTCAGGGGCGTCTGGTCAATAGCAGTCCTTTTTATATTGGTTATTGGTGGCATATATGGAGGATTTTTCACTCCAACTGAAGCAGGTGCTATAGGCGCTTTTGGAGCTATTGTCATTGCCCTAGCCACTCGCAGAATAACGATCAAAGGTTTAATGAGAACTTTTCGCGAAACCGCACAAACAACTGCTATGATCATGATTATGATTGCCGGCTCGATGATCTTTAACCGCTTTATCACTGTAAGCAAGTTACCGGTCGCTATGGGTGATTTCGTAGCCGGCCTTGATGTCTCTCCTATTATGATCATGGCCGGTATTGTTCTACTTTACCTTGTAATAGGATGTTTTGTAGATATTATTGCAGCGATCGTCTTAACTTTACCTGTGATATACCCAATTGTGATGATTTTAGGTTTTGATCCATTTTGGTTTGGTGTTATTATGGTGAGATTAATGGAAGTAGGCGCCATTACTCCCCCCATGGGCCTTAATATTTTTATTCTTGCCAAGACTATTAACATACCTGTTGGAACTATATACCGAAGTGTTTTTCCTTTTGTTGTAGCAGATTTTGTGAATCTGGCATTTTTAATTGCCTTTCCTCAAATCTCTCTCTTCCTGGTTAACCTTATGTAGTTATTAAAATATATTTGAAGATAAGAACATTGGTAAAAGATGTAAAGGAGTAAACATGATGAAATATAATAAATTCAACAATATGGAATGGGTGGCATCAGCTCTGGGTTTTAGCGCAGACTCCCTTCCTGTACCTAAGCAAAAACTAAAAACCACATCTCATCAGGTAATCGAATTACTCCAGTATTGTCTTGATAAAGGGGTTAACTATCTTGATATCGGTTATCCCTACCATCTGGGAGAAAAAAAGTACATGTCCGGTATCATCAGTCAAGTAATTAGTGACTTTCCGAGAGATTCAGTAAAAATTGCCTTAACCATTCCCTCTTACTCGATAAAAACAGCCAATGATTTTGAGCTATATCTAAATATGCAGTTAGAATGGTTAAAAATTGAAAAAGCAGATTTTTGCCTGCTGGGCATGTTGAACCGCGATAATTGGCCTGTTTTAAATAAGCTTAATGTTTTGGAGTGGGTTGAAAAAGCACGGTCAGATGGACGCATTGACAAAATAGGCTTTTCTTTTCATGATCACTTTCAAATTCTTAAAGAGATAATTGCTGCCTACGACCATTGGGCAATTAGTCAGTTTCAATATAGTTATGTGGACGAAAATCATGATCCTGGAAGTAGCGGAATTGCATATGCTAGCAGTAAAGATTTGGCTGTTGTTATCAGTGAACCGCTACACAAAAAAAGACTGAGTAATAGCTTACCTTCTGAAGTTTTAAAACTGATCAGTTCTTTTCCTGCATACCATTCGCCCACTACCTGGGCTCTGCAATGGGTTTGGAATCATCCAGAAGTTTCAGTTGTTCTAGGTGAAATGTCCAATATAACCGAGGCCGAAGAACATATTTCCGCAGCTAACACGTTTAATCCGAACAGTTTAACAATCAAAGAACTGATAGCATATGAGAAAATCAAAGATTATTTTAAATCTAAAATAATTGTTCCCTGCCCCTCATGCCGTCCTTGTATGCCTTGCCCTCAAGGCATCGACGTTCCACGAATATTCGAGATATACAATGATGCTGCCATATATAATGATTATAGGACAGCCCGAAAGATCTACGCTGATGAAAATCATAGAATTGAGCTGTGCAATGAGTGTGGGAGTTGTGAAAAATCCTGTGCAAAGAGGCTGACAATAATTCAATACCTGAAACAAGCACAAATTGCGCTTGAAAACGATTGAAACATATTTTGAAATAACAGAGTTTATAAGCTGGCCTTTCACTGCCAAAGAATATTGCATTCAAGCGATAATCCCACTAAAGCTTTCTTATGTGCAGTTAGATCGCCCACCGTAATAGCGGAATAATGGCACCATCTTTTATCAATATTTTTTCTTTAGGCAATCTGGATTGTTTGTGAATTATATAAATGACGACAAGTAAGCAGCATGAAGTGTGGATGTTGAAATGCCAAACCAAAAGCCTGTTTTTCATCTCGTAACTGAAAAACAGGTACATCTTATCACAGTTCTAACATTCCATATGTAGATCTTTTGAGAATTAGTGATGTTTTAAAATATTTCTGTAACGGCCTCACCGCATCAAGTAATTTAACCGTTTCCGGATGTTATGAATATTAAGTAGCTGATCTCTTTTAGAGAACTTCTTCCAAAACCCTGACAAAATTACCGTGGCAAATCTTGATCATCTCTTCCCTGCTGAAACCGCATTTCTCCAGCATTTCACGCAGGCAGCTAAACTTTTCCACATTCTCCAGCCCTTCCGGGGTGCTGGTTATGCCGTCAAAATCAGAACCAAAACCGACACTTTCAACACCGGATACCTCGGCAATATGGCAGATATGCCTTATAACATCATCTGTTGTTGTCTGCCCCGTTTGCCTGAGAAAATCAGGGCAAAAGTTTATGCCCACCATACCGCCTGCTTCAGCCAGGGCACGCAGCTGTATGTCGCTTAAATTGCGGGGATGATCGCACAGGGCACGGGCGCATGAATGTGAAGCAACCACCGGTCTTTCTGAAAACTGCAGAACATCCCAGAAACCGGCTTCGTTAAGGTGAGAAAGGTCAATCAGCATACCGAGATTATTCATTCTATCAATAACCCTGCGGCCAAAAAGCGACAGGCCGTTTTTACTGTATTTTTCCCCCACTCCATCAGCGATAGCATTACGCTGGTTCCAGGTTAAGCCGAGAGCCCTTACCCCCAGCCGGTAAATCAGATCAAGCATAAAAAGGCTTTCTCCGAGAATTTCTCCTCCTTCTACACTGACTAGAACACCGGTTTTGCTGCCGCCGAGCCTGCGCAAATCGCCCTTTTTACTAATTAGAAAAAGCCTTCTCCTGTTGACCTCGATAAAGTTCAGGGCTGATTCAATCAGCTGCAGACCTCTCCATGTTGCCTGGGTGGGCTTATGCTCGCTCTCTATGTACATGGCCATTATCTGCAACCCCAGGCCGGCTTTTTCTGCCCCGGCTATACTCCAGTGACTGCAACCATCAGGCTTGCGCAGATCGCTTTTTCCTGCCTGGTAATTGATTATACTGTCGTTGTGCCCGTCGGCAATCCAATATTCATGCAATCCGACCAATCCTCCACTCGCTTGCATTTTTCCTTTTGTAGTCTATCTTACCATATTTGTGATATTATAATGGAATTGCAGCAGAAATCGGCTTGAACCGGAGTTGTCATGAAGCTAAATTTTGAAGCGCTTAATGTTCGCAGAATAATTATCCGTTACCTGGTTTTTTTCGGAGGTCTGTTTTTGGTGGCCAACGGGGCTGTATGCACGATCAATGCCAGCCTGGGAGTAAGCCCCTGGGATGTATTCCACATAGGAATGGCCAACCAGACAGGGTTGACTATCGGCCGTATCCACCAGTTAACCGGTTTTACAGTGCTGGCAGTCAGCTACTTTTTTAAAGTGCGCATCCATATCGGGACACTGCTGAACATGATTTTCCTCGGCCTGTTTATCGACATGGTAATTACCCTGGATTACCTGCCCTATCCGGATCAGATCTGGACTTCCATTCTGCTCTACCTGGCCGGGGTTATCTTGTTCGGCCTGGGTGTTGCCTTTTACATCAGCCCCAACTTGGGAGCAGGCCCCCGCGACAGTCTTATGCTGGCCCTGACCAGGATAACCCGCCTGAAGACGGGAGTGATCCGCACCATAATGGAAATTGCTGTTGCCGTTATCGGCTACCTGCTCGGCGGTCCACTCGGCATTGGAACAGTTCTTTTTGCCCTTACCCTGGGTTTTTTCATGGAAACAGGCTTCAGCCTGGTTAAATGGATCAAGAAAAGTGCCCTCTTTAGAACAGTCTGGTGCAACAGTTTACCCCGCTCCGGCAGCACCGGTTAAGTAGAAGGTGCAAAATTAGGGAACCCTCTGAATGAATCTTCATGTTCAATTAAGCTGTTCATCTGCCGGAAAATTTTTTAATATCCAGATTTTTAGAGGAGATCGATAATATTTGTTTGAATTATTGTAGGTGGCAGGACAACGCGCAAATACAGTATAAAATAGAAAACAGTTAACATTATATAATCCCGGCCAACGAAAGAATGTAGAGGCGTTCCGTTATGTATACCAGCGACCTGGACCTAGTTGGACTGGCACTCGAAAATCAGACCCCGCCTGTATGCTCTTACAAGCGGGGAAAAGTTCTATACTGGCAGGGTGACCCGGTAGAAAATTTATATGTAATAGATAAAGGAGCAGTAAAAATATCTTCCATCTCCGGCACGGGACGGATTTACTCCCACGGGATTTTAGGAACCGGTCATTTAATTGGCGCTACAGATTACTTCCTCGATGGAATTCATGAAACAACTGCAGAAATATGTACTGAACAAACCCGGTTGTTCACTTTTACAGTTAAACAGTTTCAAAACCTCATAAATGGTAACCCAAATTTTTCTGCTATTGTTATGCGCGAATTGGCTAAAGAAGCGAAAGTGCATCTATGCAAAGCACAGGAATTAAGTTTTCTCGATGTGCAACAGCGCTTAATGCACAGTCTGATATCCCTGGCGGGAGAACACGGTTTAAAAACTGAGGAAGGCGTTGAAATTGGAGTTAATATCACCCATGAAGATATTGGGGAAATGATCAATGCAAACCGCACTACAATCACACTATGCCTGCAGGAACTGAGAAAACTTGGCTATATCAGGAATGAAGGTAGACGGATTATCCTGATCCCTATTGAACATATGGACCTTCTCGATCAGTTGAGTGAAGCAATTCTAACAGGTGAAATGGGTGAAGCCGCCGACCTGGCTTCAGAAGCGGTCAAGGAAGGAATAGATCCGGTCATTGTTTTAAACTCGCTGTTAAATGGAATGAAAAGGATAGACCGCAAGTATACACAGAGACAATTGGACATCAATGATATCATCTGGTCTTCCATGCACATGAAAGATGCTTTACCGGTTATCGAAACAGCGATTCAAAAGGAAGGCCTTAAACTCAACCACCTCGAAAGAATTGTGTTGGGAACAGTCCAGGGTGATATACATGATATTGGTAAAACCGTGGTTTCTATGCTGTTCAGGGCACGTGGATTCGAGGTTGTTGACCTTGGAGTAGATGTGCCTGCCAGGCAGTTTGTTGAAGCAGTAAAAAAATACAGACCGGGCATCCTGGCCATGTCTGCTTTTCTTACCTCTACCCAGTGCGAAATGAAAAAAGTTATTGATAAATTAAATAATATGGCATTACGCAACGGGGTTAAAATAATGATTGGGGGTGCTTCTGCTACTTCCAGGCTTGCCAGAGAAATAGGGGCAGATGGACATGCCCCCGATGGCAGGGGGGGTGTCGAATTAGCTTGGGGCTGGTGCAGTAACCCCGGCAATTAATACTTCAGCCGGGAATCAAAAACGCCTTTACTAAATATAATAATTTGAAGCGGCTAAAAAAGCCGCTTTTTGTTGTTGTCCAGACAACAAACGTCATAGCTGGTTAAGGTAAAATTAATAAAAACAGTGGAAAGGGGTATGGCATGCCTAACCTGATATTAACTATGGTGAAAGCCCTGGCTAAAAAAAAGCTACAGTTTGGTAAGCTCAGCGGACTTGAACGATTCATGTTGGCACAAGCCGGTCTGCCGGATCGCATTCCTACAATGCTGGCTGCAACAAACATTGAGCCCTACATGCTGAATCCGCAATACAACTGGAAATCAACAGTGGAAAGCTTGGAAGCCAATATTGCTCTTGCCGATCAGGTCTGCGCGCAGTTTGATTGTGACCTGGTTTTTGTGCCGGTATGGATGGGAACAATGGGTATGGGAGCAGCTGACCTGGGTACTGAATATAAGATTTCTAAGAAAAGGGTTCCCTACCCTGTTGCTTACCCGATAAAAAGCATGGAAGATATCGTGAATATTAAACCACCTGAAGAAGTTTCGGGCTATTTGAAGATGTTTTTTGATGTTACCCTGGAGATTCAAAAGCGCCATCCCGAACAATTTTCTCCTCTCGCACTTGATGGCCCCTGGGATCTGGCCATGCTGCTAAGGGGAGACGACAAGCTTCCATTCGATATGCGCATTCACAAAGATTACATGGAGACTGATGATCCGGTAAGGAAAGAAAAGATAAGAAAGCGCGGCAATCCCGAGATTTACCCGGCTATTATGAATCTGACTACCCGTCTGGTAATCAGGCATTTTGAGCTGGCTAAAAAACACGGCCTCCCTTTGTTCGGAGCATCTTTGGTAGACCAGTATGCAGCCAGCCCGATTTTAAGCCGCAATGATTATGTCAGGTATGTTCTGCCCTATATTGAAAAGGTTTGGCTCTACCAAAACAAAAAACTGGGCATTCTTGCTCCCTGTGCTTCTCCGATGGAAATGAAAAAAATCCTTGAAACAGAACCTGCAGGTATAAACCACCAGATATCATGGTCAAATTACATCTTTCCAACCACTCCGGAAGGTGTAACACTGCCTGAATATGACAAACCGGTATTTGAACTGGCAAAAATACATAAAAAATGTTTTATGTATATCGTTCATGGCAAATTCCTGCGGGACGCATATGAAGATGAAATCGAGGCGCTGATCAAGCGGATATGCACCCTGGCAACAAAAATGCGAACATCGATTACAATCTCTCTCAGCGCAATTACGCCGGACACCGACCTGGATAAGATCCATAAAGTCTTTTATCTGGTTAAGAAATACGGGAGGTATTAAAATGCTTAAATCAATTACCGAGGCTGTTCGCGATGGAAATACTTATGATATAGAGGAACTGATCCAGGCTGGCCTGGATGCAGGGGAAAAACCTTTTGACATACTCCAAGCCATGATGAAAGGGTTGGAGCAGTGTGGAGACAAATTTGAGAATGGAGAGTTTTTTTTACCAGAACTGATTATTGCAGGCGATACTTTTAACAATGGAATAGCTATAATCAAGCCGCAACTGGGCCAGGCGACCTTAGGGCAGGCGGGAAAGGTAATTCTGGGCACTGTTTCCGGGGATGTCCACGATATTGGAAAGAATCTGGTTGGATTTTTACTTAAAAGTTCCGGCTTTGAAGTTATTGATATCGGTACAGATGTCAGTACTGAATCCTTTGTTGCTGCTGTTAAAAAACATGAGCCTGATATTCTCGGAATTTCAGCTTTACTGACTACCACTATGCTCAGCATGGGAGAAATAATTATAGCGCTGGACGAAGAAAACTTACGTAATAAAACCAAAGTAATTATCGGCGGAGGACCGGTTTCAGCTCGTTTCGCCGAAGAAATAAACGCTGATGCATATGCATCTGATGCAGCAGAAGGCATCCGAAAAATAAGAACTATGATTGCTAATTAATATAGCACAATTACTGTTGGCTTTATTAGTCATTTTTCACTTTTTGCACATAAATTACACAATCCAATATTTTTTCCTAAACTCTATAGCTTGCTTAATACCTCTATATTTGTAAATAAAAAGTGCAACAAAAGCGGGATTTATTTATAATTTATAGAAATGCTCCATAATCCTATGAACAACGAAGATATCAAGTAATATTTTTCCACTACCAATGATTTTTGTGCTGCATTTTTTTATATGAAAAGTATAAAGGCTAATAATTGCAACACTATTGAGATCATTACTTCTTTTTGTTAAAATCTATTTAGTATTTATTTACGGCTGGGAGGCAGTCTGCCCAGTTGACGGAGATTACATTGATCCCGGTCCTCAAAGTGGTCACCTCGAACCGGGGGAGCAAATGGTGAAACCGGCTCCGCGACTTAAGGTTTTATTTCTTATTCTGTCGCGAACGGAGGTGACAATAACAAATGACAAAGCATGCGTTGACGGTCAAATTGGTGCTGTCGAGAACGCATTTTTTGATTTTGTTCCTCCTTGCCCTGCTCCTAATGCCAGCTGTGGTTTTTGCTGAAGGCGATGCTGTTCCGGAAGCAGGTGACAGCAGCACGCAGAGTGAAATAGAGAGCTATGGTGAAACTTCCACAGCCGGCGGTTTTGACAGCCCCGTTGATGCTGACCAAAACGACACTTTTAATATTGATAACCCTGAACCTTCTACAACCGAAACTGATTGCAGCCCGGCAGCTTCTGACCCGGGTGACACTTTTGATACTGACAGCCCGGAAACCACTTTTTTAGAAGAAACGCCCCCGCTTGACAGCGATACTACAAGTTCAGAAGACTCTATTGCACCCAACCTTGACAGAGAGCAAAATTCTGCTGGGCAAAACAGTTCCGGTAACTCCTACATCGCAGAAGTAACCTCAGACTTAATAGTGGCAACAGGCAAAGATGAAACAGCCTTCACAATGCAGTTTACCGAAGTTGGCCACCACACCCCACTTGGTTCAGTAGAACTGACCCTGCCAGAGAATTTTTCCAACATGGACCTGGTAGATGGCTCAATTACCACGCCAGAGGATAAAAACTGGTTTGGCAGTGTCGTTGACCTGGTCTTAAAGCTCTGGGCCGCAGATGAAAGCAGCTACCTGGGCTACGGCGAGACGGTTTCCGTTACCTTCACTGCCACAACGCCGGAAACACCAACAGGATATACATTTGCCACTAAAGCCTGGACTGATAACAGTGCCGGTGATTGTATTGACGGCTTCGGCAATGTTACAAACCGCAATAACATGGCTGAAGGGCACAGTGATCCGCTGGTGTGGGTTCTGCACAAGAACAGCCCGACGCAAATATCAACAGCCGCTATGCTTAATGGAGCCGTTCGAGCTGACCTTGCCGGCAACTTCATCCAAACAGCGCATATCGATCTGAGCAGCTATTCCAACTGGGAGCCAATTGGGACCACTGGTAATAGTTTCACCGGCAGCTACGACGGAAATGGTTATACAATCAGCAACCTCACCATTAATCGGCCTGATGAAGATAACATCGGTCTTTTCGGTCATATTAGCGGAGGAGCCACTTTAAATAATATCAGCCTGTTGGATGTTACTGTAACCGGCAAGGCAAAAGTTGGTGGACTGGTCGGGCTTAACTACATGGGCACAATCACCGACTGCTACGCTACTGGCTCTGTAACCGGCAATGAACAAGTTGGCGGACTGGTCGGAAGTGACTTAGGCAATATGACTAACAGCTACGCCACGGGTAATGTTGTGGGCAATAATACGGTCGGCGGGCTGGTTGGGCATGTCGGCATGGGCGCAATCACCACCTGCTACGCTACTGGCTCTGTAACCGGAACCGGAACAAATGTCGGCGGACTGGTCGGGTTGAATTATGGAATAGTCACCAACAGCTACGCCACCGGCCTTGTAACCGGGAGCGGTAATAATGCTATGGTCGGCGGTTTGGTCGGACATAACTCCCATGGCACTATCAGCAATAGCTACGCCACCGGGGCTGTAAACGGAACCGGAACCGGAGCTATGGTCGGCGGTTTGGTCGGACGCAACACCCTTGAAACAGGAACCGGCACGGTCAGCAACAGCTACGCCACCGGCCTCGTAACCGGAACCGGAGCCGGAGCCATGGTTGGCGGTTTGGTCGGACATAAACTTAGTGGCACTATCACCAACAGCTACTGGAACACTGATTCTTTCGCGGGTTCCGGGATTGGTAGCGGTTCTGAAGATGATGACAGTGTGGAAGGCAAAAGCACAGGCGAACTGCAAACTATCAGCTTTCATCAAAACACTCTCGAATGGAACATCGCCGGTGTTGACGGTTCCTACCCGGTGCTGGGCTGGCAGGTCAACTGGACAAATAACATCTGGTACATGGGCACCCCGCCCAGCAACAACAGCGGTGGTAACAGTGAACCGGTCTCTGTTGACGGAGGTTCCAATATTTTCTCTTTCCCTGTCCCATTGCCCACCTTACCAGCTGGTAACCTGACCAACATCCCCGGGCCAACGGCTAATGCAATTATTACCCCAGCCTTCGTCACCGGCGGCAGCGCGACAGACCTGGTTAAAGCTATCGCAGCCTACAACCAGGCTAAGCAGAGCTATGAAGCTAACTATGGCAGCATGAACGCTGCAGAAATTGCTGTGGCCGAAGTTGAACTGGCCATTGCAAATGCAGCGATAATGGCTCTGGAGTTCAAGCTTGCTGCCGATAACGGACAGGCCATTGATCTTGCCGCTCTGGTGGCCGCTTACAATGCGGCCAGGGAGATGCTTAACAACTACCGCGGCCTGCTGACAGCAGATCAGTTTGCCGCTGCAGAAGCCCTGCTTAAGGCCATCACTGCGGTAATTGTCAAGTTTAGAACCTGATCTTAAAAAATCGCAAGCTCTTTCAACAAGTATTTGCACCGCCTTACTTATTTCAAAAAGCGGTTCCCGGAAACGGGGCCGCCTTTTTCATTGAATTAGTATACTATCGCTATATAGGTTAAAAAAAAAAGGTAAGAAATAGCATGAGAATTGTCAAACTTTCGGACATGCCGCTATCTCAGTTAAGAAAAAACTCATAAGAACCTTCGTTAAAAGTATGATCCTTGACCCTAAAAAGCAAGAAGTCAGGGTTACTTACTACCCTGACTTAGTGCAAACTATTGGTGTCGGGAGGGGGACTTGAACCCCCATGGTTATTACCACACGGCCCTCAACCGTGCGCGTCTGCCAATTCCGCCACCCCGACATGCTTAAATTGTTCATTAAGATTATAAGGGTTTGGTGTAGTGCAGTCAAGATTAATCGATTAAAAGATTGTGTTTCTGCTATTTAAGCTCTCTTTTAAGGTAATGCCAACACCAGCTTACAGCTACCAGTTCCCAGCCTTCACGGCCCAGTTCATTTAACTGACTAGTTGTGGTTTCGCCGAACCCCCATATAAAAACACATTTGTGTTCAAACTTTTTCATTCATCATCAACCCCCTTGTCAAAATGTGCTTTATTTACTGCCTGTATGAGATTTTTCATTTAAATTTACTATAATTCTGCTTAATTAGCAATAGAAATCCTTCAACCTGATCCTGTTTTGCCCAATCAGTTGGAGGGTTTTTCTTTATTTAGGCGAAGTGATATGCTGATATTGTTAATCAGCTGGCTGAGACCGGACAGCCTGCAAGAAAAACTTGCTGGAGGTGTAATCATGGACAGGAAAGAAGAATACAGGAAGCTGCTGACCATCCCTGATGAGATCAGGGATTATAAAAAGTTAACCCTGTCCGGAAATGAATATATTTCAATACCCGAGGTTGACCGGGCCGGGGGAATAGATTCCGTGAATGTGCTGCGCCTGGACTACCGGGGCCTGCTTGAGTTTCGCGGCGGGGAAAGCAACCGCCTGATCTTGCCTACAGTAAAAATTAACGGGCAAGAAATAAACCTGGAGGAAAATACCTCCTGGCATTACGAGCTGGACTGGATACCTTCTTTTAAAGCCGGCAACAGTGAAAAATGCATTATCAAGGGAGAAATTATAACACCTCCCGAATGCAGAGGTTTTCTATATTGCCTGCAACTGGAAAATTGCAGCGATGCTACTATTGAGATTGAAGCGGGATGGAAAGGAAGCTGGGAGAGTTTTAATTATATTGTTTTCAAGCGTCGCGAGGTGGACGGCAAACGCAGGGTTAATCTTGATCAATGGACAAGAAGCCTGGTTCTTGAAGGAACGGCAGGTCTGCCCCTGGCCGCCCTGGCCCTTGCTGTCGACCGGGATGGAAGCTGGGAACATGATCAGGGTAGCTGCTCTTACAGCTTCAGCTCTCAATCCAGCCTGGCCCCGGGAGAGAGTTATGAGATATGCCTGTATGCCGCCGTGAACCTTGAAGGTGACGGAGCTGGAACCACCAATATAGATTTACGCCGCCAGGGCGCGGAAGTATTAAAGAAACAGGCTGTGGAATGGCTGGAACAACACCGGGTTAAAGAGATGGAAGATCAGTTTTCATCCCTGTTCCACAGAAACCTTTTCTTTTCTTACTTTTATGCAGTCGGCCGCTGCCTGGAAAGCGAAAATCTTGTTGCCTTAACCTCGAGAAGTCCCCGTTATTACGTCAGTGCCGCTTTTTGGAGTCGCGACACTTTGCTCTGGAGTTTCCCGGCAATTCTAATGACAGACCAGGCCCGGGGACGCGAACTGCTGATGACAATATTCGAAAGACATATTGATAATGCAGGTGACCATGCCCACTATATAAACGGCACTTTACTCTACCCCGGTTTCGAGCTGGACCAGCTTGCCGCATATATTCTGTCCCTTTCTCATTATTTGGAAGCTACAAAGGATTACAGTATTCTCAACGAGGAAATTATTTATGATGGTTTAACCTTTTTGGCGGAAAAGGCCCTGGATAGATTCGACCCGGAGGTCGGCCTTTACAGCACCTTTCTTGATCCTTCTGATGATCCCGTCTTTTTCCCTTTCCTTACCTACAACAACGCTCTGCTGCAGAGAGCTTTCAGCTTTCTCGGAGATCTGCAGAGCGACGGCCGCTGGCACTACAAGGGAGACTTTACCATCCTGGCCCGGGAGTTGACTTACGCGATATACGAACACTGCACTGTCAAGGGCCCTGTGGGAACCATGTTTGCCTGGTCAGTTGACGGCAGGGGACGCTTTTTCATTTACGACAACCCGCCCGGCAGCCTGCAGCTGCTGGCGCATTATGGTTTTTGCTCGAAAGATGACTCAGTTTACCGTAACACCGTGCGCTGGGTAAGGTCAAAAAACAACCGTTACTTTAACACCGGGGCAAATTTCGAGGAAGCCGGGTCTATTCATTCAGCCAGATCCTGGCCGATGGGCGCCTGCAATGACCTGCTGTCCTGCAATGCCGGGGCGCTGGATTTTCTGGGCCGCGCTGAAATGGATAATGGCTTTTTCTGCGAAACTGTTTATCCTGATACCGGCCTGGTTTCAACCGGGGCAGCTTTCGCCTCGGGGGCGGGCTTTTTAGCTTACTCCCTGCTTAACAAGCAGCAGGAATCATCCTTGTGCTCCACTGATGAACAGGCAGATGAGCTACCGCCGATGCCTGAAGGAGCTGATGAAGAATGAACAAAGTAAAACAGCTGCCCCTGTGGGGTAAAATTGCCTATGGCGCCGGAGCCGGTGGATACAGTTTGATCGACAGGGTGCTGATCACCTGGCTATTTTACTTTTACATAACCAGTCCGCTGGAGGGGGTGGATGCCCTAATGCCTCCTTTCCTCTTCGGTATGATCATGTTTTTCGGCAGGGTTGTTGATGCCGTGGCCGATCCGCTTATAGCCCGCTGGTCGGATAACCACCGGGGCCGCCTGGGGCGAAGAATTCCTTTTATGCTGTTCAGCAGTTTTGCTTATGCTGCTGTCTTTATCCTGCTCTTCTACCCGCCTGTAGCTGCCATATCTCCCTTAAACAGCCTTTATGTTGCCGTAATGCTGGGGCTTTATTTTGTCCTGTTCACAGCTTATGTTTGCCCCCACCTGGCTCTGCTGCCCGAGTTGGCCCGCAGCAACCGGGACAGGATCGATCTCTCCACCTTCAGGGCAGTTTTCAGCCTGCTGGGGGTGGGAGCAGCCCTGATAGGAGCTGGCATACTGATCGGCAAGCTCGGTTTTCATGGCATGGTCTGGTCCATGGCTGCTGTTGGCCTGGTTTTGCTCTGCGTACCTTTGTTAATCAGGGAGAAAAAATATGCAGAAGCTGAACCGGCAACCCTCGGCCTGATCGAAGCTATAACCACAACTTTTAAAAATCGAGCATTTTTGATTTACCTGATCGGCAATGTCACCTTCTGGCTCGGGTTTAACATTGTAACCTTAAATATTCCCCTCTATGTGACAATTCTGCTGCGGGGTACAGAGGACGACACCTCGATCTATTTTGGAATTGCTTTTGTGGTGGCCCTGCTGTTCTTCCCCGTGGTGAATATACTTTCCAAGAAAATCGGTTTAAAAGTAATGATGATGTTTGCCCTAATCGCTTTCATGGCTCTTCTGCCCCTCTATTTCTTCCTTGGCCAACCGCTTCCCGGCTTAAGCCCGGAAGTGTTCGCCTATCTTCTTTTAGCCCTGACCGGCCTGCCGCTGGCGGTAATTTTTATCGTGCCTGATGCTATTGTGGCGGCTGTTTCGGACCTGGAGGTTAAACTATCCGGACAGAAGCGGGAGGCAATGTATTTTGGGGCCCAGGGCTTTATTCTTAAGCTGGCAATGGGTTTGTCAACCCTGATTACAGGAGCTCTGCTTCAGCTTTTCGGCAGCACGATAACCGCACCGCTCGGCATTCAGCTGACCGGTCCGGTATCAGCTCTATTTATCCTTATTGGTGTTCTGGTATTTGCCCGCTATCCGGAAGAAGAGGTTATGTCTTACCAGCGGGATAAGGTAAATCAAAACAGCGAGGTGTAAATAATGTCTGACAGTCCGGCCCTGGAGAGGGCAAAAAAATATCTGGATAAGCACAACCTCGGGCTTTTACCCCGGGAACATGAACAAACTACTAAAACAGCGGTTGAGGCGGCTGAAGCGCTCGGAGTAGAAGTGGGGCAGATCGCTAAAACCATTCTCTTCAAGGCGAAAGAATGTTACGGCCTGTTTGTCGCTGCCGGCGATATAACCATAGACAGTAAAAAGGTTAAACATCTGCTGGGAGGCGGCAAGATCCGCATCGCCAGGCCGGATGAGGTTGAAGAAAAAACGGGCTACCGTGTCGGTGGAGTCTGTCCTTTTGATATCGACCCGGAGATTCCAATCTTCCTGGACAACTCGATGAAACGTTTCGACAAAGTATACAGTGCAGCCGGTTCGAGTCACTCATTCCTGCCGATTACCCTGGAGCAGCTGAAACAGGTGACCGGCGGAGAAATTGTTGACCTGCAGAAAGATTAAAGCAGACGGTAAGCTTCGTTAAGGGTCTTCAGGATAGCAGGGTTTTTGTCGCGCCAGGGATGTTCGCTGCGCAAATCCTGCAGAGCTTCCAGGTTCAGGTCAGCCACTGCAATTGCATCCCCGCAGGGGTTCTCTGTTTCGGCTAAAACACCGCTGTGGTCAGAGGTTAGCTCCAGGGGGGCAAAGATACCTGCCTTTCCGGTAAAGGTGAATCCGGCGGCATTGCCAACCAGGGCGCTCTTAACTCCGTAGAGAGCGCTTTCCTGCACCCGGGGCCAGATACCGCGCAGAGCCAGCCAGTAGTTATATTCTTCCAGGTTAGCTATCGGCAGGAGAGCAATATCCACACCGTCAGCCTCAAGAAGACGAAATGTTTCAAAATAGGTTGCGTCCATGCAGACCGGCATGGCCAGGGTGCCAAATCCGGTATTAAAATGCCTGAAGCAGTTCCCCTTCTTCATTTTCCATTCCACTTCCATCGGCAGCAGGTGAACCTTATCCTGGCTGCCAAGCAGTTTTCCTCCGGGGCCGTAAAGGAAAGAACGATTTACCAGATCCTTTCCATCAGCAAGGGGATAGCTGCCGGCCATAATATAAATTCCGTATGCGGAAGCCAGCCTGGAAAATAAAGTATCGATGAAGGGCATTACAGCAGGGGTCATAAAGTTAAAAATGTCAGCCGGACTGATTGCAGGCTTCTCAGCAGAGGAGTTTGGCGTGTTCAGCCCATTATCCATTTGATCTACTCCCGGAAGCAGGCCAAAGAGCGGCAGGCTGTTATACTCGGGAAAGACCACGATCTGTGCTCCCAGCCGGTGCGCTTCCTTAACTCTTTCGTGCGCACGGGCGGCATAGTGAAGAGGGTTTTTATAAAGCTCCAGTTTTACCTGCAGGGCTGCAACCCTGATTTTTCTTTTATCCGCAACCATGGGCGCAATGTTACATGGCAGTTCACCCTTCAGAAAACGTCTGAGGCGGGCCGGGCGAAACAGCCAGACCAGGTAACGCTGAAATAGTTTTTCTTTTAAACGGTCGAGTAACATGTTTTCTCCCAGTCTTTCCTCTTTAAGAGTGTTCTAAAGCGCCATAAGCATGGGGATTGAGCAGCCCGAGCAGGGGATAGCGCTTTTTCAGGGCCTGCCGCGCAGCTTCATTAATATTCCCAGCAGCGTATGGATCTCCCGGGTAGCGGCGGCAAAGGTAACCGCTCTTATCCTGGGTAATTTCACAGGGTCCGTGTATTATGGGTGCCGCGGCAAAAATACGGCCAGCCATACTGGCGCAGAGAGGGGCTTCAACAGCCCAGAACTGGTTCTGCTGAACCTGGGCCCAGATACCGGCCGCCTGGGACCAGCAGTTAACCCCGGCATCAAGAGCGCCGCAGTGCAGCACAAGATCGGCTCCCTGCAGGGCCAGCAGGCGCCCCGTTTCAGGGTGACGGGCATCGCAGCCGATTAAGAGACCTACCTTAAGCTCTCCCACCTTAAAAAGCTTCAGTTCCTCACCCCTCGAAAAACCTAATTCTCTCTCCTCCCGGTTGAGGTGGGTCTGTCGCTGCACAGCAATAACCCTGCCTTCGGGGTTAAAACAGCAAGCGCAGTGATAAATATTTTGGTTACATACTTCCAGGTAAGTTCCGGGAACCAAGTACAGGCCTAGTTCTGCGGCAAGTTCTGAATGGAGACTGAGAAATTCTTCATTCCACTGTTCCAGCCGAGGCGGCATTTCATTCAGCAGATCGCAGAAAGCAGGCGATTCATCATACCGGCCGGATGAAAAAGCGAGCAGCAGCGAACTATAGGCCGGGAGTACGGCCAGGTCTGCTTCAGTTTCAAGGAGAGTTTTTTTCAGGCTAAGACAATATTCAGCGGGGGATGACAGATTTATTCCACTTAAAGTGAGGGCTGCTAAACGCAAACTGCTTTCACTTCCTTTAATAGCTGCCTGCAAACAATTTGTCCCAGAATTGATCCACCTGGGCAGCGGTCTGGGCCAGGGGGCCGCTGTTGTCAATGATCACCGCGGCATCCTTTTTCTTTTCTTCGATAGACATCTGGGCCTTAATCCGCTTTTCGGCATCAGCCCTGCTGAGCTGATCACGCATCATCAGGCGTTCAACCTGGACCTGGCGGGGCACGTAAACCAGTAAAACAAGGTCGACCATTTTCTGCATACCGGCCTCGATCAATAGCGGAATATCATAAATGAGGATGCCCTCCGGATCTTTTTCCCTGATTTCTTCGGCCAGAGTTAAAAATCGCCGGCCAACCCAGGGGTGAACGATTTTATTCAGTTTGTCGAGCATACGGCGGTCGTTAAAAACAATATTGCCCAGCTTAAGGCGATCGATGCTGCGGTCGGGAAGTAGAATTGTTTCACCGAGCCATTTAACTATTTCCCGCCAGGCGGGTTGATCCGGTTCAACCGCTTCCCTGGCCAGACGGTCGGCATCGAGCAGGTGAGCTCCCTTCGCTTCCAGCATTTTGGCTACTGTGCTTTTCCCTGAGGCGATACCCCCGGTTAAACCAATTATACGCATCTGGTTATTTCTTCCTTTCCTGCCCTGGTTCAGGCTGACAGCAGGGACAGTAATAGGTTCCCCTGCCGGCTACAACTGTTTTGATGATTTCTGCTCCGCAACGAGTGCATTTTTCACCGGCGCGGTTGTATACTGCAAGTTTGTTTTGAAAATCGCCCAGGGCCCCGGCAGCATTGCGGTAATCACGAAATGATGTGCCCCCGTAAGCGATGCCGTCTTCAAGGACAGCTCTGATCGACCGGTAGAGATTTTTTCTTTCATCTTTACTGAGGGTATAAACCTGTCTGTTCGGGTTAAAACCACAGCGGAATAGGCATTCATCGGTATAAATATTGCCCATACCGGCAGCAAAAGCCTGGTCCAGCAGAAGTGCTTTCAGACCCCGTTTTTCTCTTTTAGTCAGCAATTTTTCAAACTCTTCACAATCTAGCTCGTTGTAAATATCAGGACCGACATTTTTTAGTACAATCTCTTCAAGTTCTTTTTCACTGCTCACATACCAGAGGCGACCAAAACGACGCATATCAGCATAATGCAGGGCTGAACCATCTTTAAAGGGCAGTGACAGGCGGAGGAACCTTTCCCCTGTAAAGCAACCGTCAGACGAGTAAATCAGGTTTCCGGTCATCCGCAGGTGGACAACGAGAATGCCTTGATCTAGGTTGATAAACAGGTACTTCCCCCTGCGGGTAACCTTTTCTACTTTTTTGCCTTCCAGGGCCACTATAAAATCTTCCGGTGCCGGATTTTCTATGGTTCCTGGAAAGTGGATCACCGGACAGGAAAATACTTTCCCCGGAATCAGCTTTTCCAGTTCACTTCGTATTGTTTCAACTTCGGGCAGTTCCGGCAATTTATCTATCTCCCCGGCTAAAGTTTTTTTAGTTCCTCCCAGTTGGCGCCCCATTTCAGGTCGACCTGCAGAGGAACGGAAAGCTCGAAAGCCTGTTCCATTTCCTTTTTAATCATCGGAGCAAAAAAGTTCAGTTCGGATTCGTCAATTTCAAAAAGCAGTTCATCGTGAATCTGCAGCAGCATTGCTGCCTGAAAACCGCCCTGATCGATAATATTGCTAATCCTGAGCATGGCCAGCTTGATTATATCGGCGGCAGTACCCTGGATTGGGGTGTTCAGGGCCATCCGTTCGGCAAAGCTGCGGGTATTGTGGTTGGATGAATGAATTTCGGGCAGGTAACGGCGACGGTTGAGCAGGGTCGTAACGAAACCCTGTTCACGGGCCTGTTTAATAATTGCTTCCATGTAAGCCTTTACGCCGCTGTAGCGCTCAAAATAGCTGTCTATATAAGTTCGCGCTTCGGCACGGGGTATCTTCAGACCCTGGGCCAGGCCGTAATCGCTGGAGCCATAAATTATACCGAAGTTAACCGCCTTGGCTTTTTCGCGCATCAGCGGAGTCACTTGATCCACGGAAACTGCGTTCACCTCGGCGGCAGTACGCCGGTGGATATCCTGCCCTGTTTGAAAAGCTTCAATGAGGATTGGGTCTTGAGAAAGATGGGCCAGAACACGCAGCTCAACCTGGGAATAGTCGGCGGCAAAGAATATACGGTTTTCGCCAGAGGGGATGAAAGCTTTCCTGATCCTGCGCCCCTCTTCCAGACGGATCGGAATGTTCTGCAGGTTGGGATCGCTGCTGCTTAGACGTCCGGTGGCAGTGGCAGACTGATTGAGGCGGGTGTACAGTTTCTGTTCCTGCGGGTCGATCAGTTCAATCATACCTGAAAGGTAAGTTCCCTCCAGCTTGGATAGCTGCCGGTAGTGCAGGAGCAGGGCAGCTATATCATGCTTCGGGGCAAGTTCTTCCAAAACCCGGGCATCGGTGGAACGGCCGGTCTTGGTTTTACGGATAACGGGCAGACCCAGTTTATCGAATAAAACAGCGGCAAGCTGTTGCGGTGAATTAATATTAAATTCTTCTCCGGCCAGCTGGTGTATTTCCTGCTCGAGCTGCTCCAGGCGGCTGCATATATCAGCTGACAGCTCTCGCAGGTAAACAGCATCAACTTTCATGCCGCGCCTCTCCATTGAAGCGAGAACCATGCTCAAAGGCAGTTCCAGGTCGAAAAGCAGTTGTTCCAGCCCCTGATCCCGCAGCTGCCCTGAAAGGTTTTCAGAGAGAAGAAACAGCTGCCTGGCTTCTTCGGCCAACCATGGCGCGCGGTCTGAAAGAGTGGTTTTTCTTTTTTCAGCAGCGCTTTGCATTGGTATCTCCAGGCCCAGGTAGCGCTGTAACAGATCGGGAAGGTTATAACGCCCGGCGGCAGGGTCAACCAGGTAAGCGCCCAGCAGCGTATCGAATTTAACTGCGGGCAGCCCGGCTCCCTGGCCTAAAAACAGGTGGCATAACTGCTTGGCATCATGAATGAGCAGCCTTACTTTACGCTCTCCCAGCTTTTTGACCCATTCCAGGGCTTTAAGGTTGTCGTGTTCAACATCAGAAATGATATAGTAATATGCTTTTTGATCGTTACTGGCGAAAGCAACAGCCGTAAGGGACTGTTGCCAGGGAGGCCTGCCTTCTTCCTGCTCAAAACGCAGGGCCAGGGTTTCCTCTTTTTTAACCTGTTCAAGCTGCTGCTGCAAATCTTTCAGAGATTTCAGCTCTACAGCTTCGGGTTTTTCCAACCGGTTATCTGCTTTTCCACTCGTCGCTGCTTTTATTCGCCTGGCCAGGTTATTAAAATCGAGCTCGTTAAAAATGCCCAGCAGTTTTTCGTGATCGGGCTGGCGATAACGACATTCATCTTCATTGCATTCCAAGTTTACATCGCGACGCAGGGTAACCAGGTTTTTACCGGTTTCAAGCTGCTCGCGGTGTGCGGCCAAGTTTTGTGCCGCCCGGCCTTTAATGTTGTCAAGGTTATTGTAGATACTCTCAATATCTCCATATTCACTGAGCAGGATGCGTGCAGTTTTGTCGCCGATGCCTGGAACACCGGGAATGTTATCGGAAGGATCTCCTTTTAAAGCCTTGTAATCGATAAATTGATCGGGTGTTAAACCGTAGGTTTCCTTCAGTAGAGCCTTGTCATAGCGCTCCATCTGGCTAATACCTTTTTTTGTAAGCATCACTGTAATCTGGTCACCTACCAGCTGAAGCAGGTCGGCGTCACCCGATACTACAGTAACCTGCAGCCCCCTGGTGGTAAAATAATCAGCCAGAGAACCGATAACATCATCGGCTTCATAATCGTCAACAATAAAAACCGGTATATGCATGGCCTCAAGAATATCGCGGGTTCTACCAACCTGCTCGGCCAGTTCTGAAGGCATTTTTTCACGCTGGGCCTTGTATGATTCGTCAATCTTAACCCGGAAAGAAGGTTTTGCAGGGTCAAAGGCAACAGCTATATAGTCCGGCTTTTCAGTGTCGAGCAGTTTGAAAAGCATATTGGTAAAACCGTAGACCGCGTTTGTATGCTCACCGCGGCGATTCTGCAGGGGCGGCAGGGCATAAAATGCCCTGTAGAGCAAGCTGTTGCCGTCTATAACTAGGAATTTTTGCCCTGATTCTGGTGTCAATTAACCGTCTCCTTTGCTTTATACGGGAAATTTAAACTGGCTGTTCAGGTCTGCCATTTCAATGGCAGAGGCGGCAGCCTGCCAGCCCTTGTTACCGGACTTGGTGCCTGCCCTTTCTATAGCCTGTTCCAGGGTATCGCTGGTAATAACGCCGAAAATAACCGGAACACCCGAATCGAGACTGACATGGGCAATACCCTTGGCCACTTCCGAGGCAACATAATCAAAGTGCGGTGTTGAGCCACGGATAACTGCGCCGAGGCAGACAACAGCATCATAACGCTTGCTGAGAACCGCTTTTTTGGCAGCCAGGGGAATTTCAAAAGCTCCCGGCACCCAGATGATTTCAATCGAATCTTCGCGCGCTTCATGCCTTTTCAGGCAGTCAATTGCCCCGCTTAAAAGATGGCCGGATATAAACTCGTTAAAACGGCTGACAACAAGGGCAAAACGGTAATCACGGGCAACAAGCTTTCCTTCAATCGTTTTCAATTTAATCTCTCCTTGCTATTAATTTATCTTGTAGTCGTTATCGCTGTTCCGTTCAAGCTTTAAGTAATGGCCCAGCTTTTCTTTCTTGGTCGAAAGGTAATTGCAATTATACTGGCATGGTTCCACTTCCAGAGGAACCCTTTCGACAATGTTGATGTCGTATCCTTCAAGGCCCTTTATTTTACGGGGATTATTGGTCAGTAATCTGATTTTTTTCAGACCAAGGTCAACCATTATCTGGGCACCTACCCCGTAATCACGCAGATCGGCCGGAAAACCAAGCTCCTCGTTGGCCTGAACTGTATCTCTGCCGGCATCCTGCAACTCATAGGCGCGTATTTTGTTTAACAGGCCAATACCCCGGCCTTCCTGGCGCATGTAAAGCAGTACGCCGGTTCCCGCTTCAGCGATCTGCTTCATAGCTGTATGCAGCTGGTTACCGCAATCGCAACGCAGTGAAGCGAATACATCACCGGTCAGGCATTCTGAATGGACACGGACCAGGGTCGGCTGCTCGGGATCGATATCTCCCATGATCATAGCCAAATGTGTCTGGGTATCAATATTGTTCTCATAAGCGATCAGTTTAAAGTTACCGAAGATGGTCGGCATAACGGCAGTAGCTCCACGCCAGACCAGTTTCTCTTTTTTCATGCGGTAGTTAATCAGGTCGGCAATGCTAATCAGTTTCAGGTCATGCTCTCTGCAAAACTCGATCAGCTGGGGCAGGCGGGCCATGCTGCCGTCTTCATTAATAATTTCACAGATCACCCCGGCCGGTTCAAACCCCGCCATTGAAGCCAGGTCAACCGCTGCCTCGGTATGGCCTGCCCGGCGCAGCACGCCTCCCTCCATTGCTTCAAGGGGGAAAATGTGTCCGGGGCGGCGCAGGTCAGACGGTTTTGTCTGCGGATCGATCAGGGCCCTGATAGTTTTTGCCCTCTCATGAGCCGAAATGCCGGTGCTGCAGGATCCGACATCAACAGAAACTGTAAAAGCGGTACAATGCTTGTCAGTGTTCTGTGTTACCATGGGAGGGAGATCAAGCTCCCCGACGCGCTTGGAAGTAAGGGGGGCACAAACCAGTCCGCGGGCATGACGGATCATGAAATTTATAGATTCAGGGGTTGCCTGCGAGGCGGCCATGACCAGATCACCTTCGTTTTCACGATCTTCGTCATCGACAACAACCACCATTTTTCCTTTTTTTAAATCATCCAGAGCTTCTTCAATTGTGTTAAAAGCCATTATCAACTTCACTCCTTCTACCCTTTAAAGGTATCCTTTTTCCTGTAACAGGGTCATGGTTATATTGTCGCTCTTTTTTCCGGGTGAACCGGAAGAATCAAAGCGGTATTTCAACATATTTTCCACATACTTGCCAATCAAATCGACTTCGAGGTTAACCCCGGCACCAACTTCTTTGCTGCCGAGGGTTGTTTCGCCTGAGGTATGAGGTATTAAACCAACTGAAAAGTTACCCTGCCCGGTATCGATAACTGTGAGGCTGACACCGTCGAGGGCGACAGAGCCCTTGGGTACGATATACGGCATTAACCCGGCCGGACAGTTGAAGGTTAGTAAAATCGCGCTTCCTTCCGGCTTACGGGCAGTAAGGGTAACCATCGTATCAATATGGCCGCTAACCAGGTGTCCTCCCAGGCGTCCACCAAGGGTCATCGCTCTTTCAAGATTTACCCGGTCCCCGGCGGCCATGGTGCCGAGAGTTGTTTTTTTTAGGGTCTCGGGCATGGCAAACGCCGTAAAATTGCTGCTGTCGAACCCGACAACGGTAAGGCAGGGTCCACTTACAGCAATGCTATCACCCATATTAACGCCGGAGAGCACTTTTTTTGCCTCGATTGTTATATTTACACCTTCGGACGAGGCGCTCACACGACGGATAACTCCTATTTCTTCAATTAAACCGGTAAACAAATTATCGCAACCTTCCCGGAGGAACCGTATTTACGGCTCCGTTTTTTTTGCAACTGCCCGGCAGTTCAACAGAGAATCACTGTTTTTTCGGGTAACCGATTACCAGCATATCGCGATCAAACTGCTTTAACTCAACGTTCTCGACCGACCAGGCCCTGCTGAGCATTTCAATTCCACTGCCGGCAAAAGCGGTGGGGCTTTCCCTGCCGCCAATAATTAAAGGAGCGATGAAAACAAACAGTTTGTCGATTAACGATTGCTCAAGAAGGCTGTAATTAAGGGTTCCGCCGCCTTCAACCAGAACATTGACCAGGTTCCTCTCAGCAAGTTTTATCATCAGGGCTTTCAGGTCTACCCTTTTATCTCTTGAAGGTAGAATCATTATTTCAACACCTTTTGCTTCTAGAGCACGGCACTTCTCTCTTGAGGCATGCTCAGTAACAGCAATAACTGTCTTCGCCGGCGAACTGTTCTCCAGCATTTGGGCATCAAGGGGAAACCTGCAGGTGCTGTCGACTATTACCCGCAGGGGATCCATGCCGCTCCCGCCTTCAAGTCTTGTAGTGAGGCGCGGGTTATCTTTCAACACTGTTTCAATACCGACCATTATGGCATCACAGTGATCGCGGAGTCGGTGAACAAACTGGCGCGCCTTGTCACCGGTTATCCACTGTGAATTTCCGGTCACCGTACCGATCTTACCATCCAGGCTCATCGCCACCTTAACACTTACATAGGGCATGCCGGTTATAATATACTTAATGAAGGCCTCGTTAAGCTGACGGGCTTTATCTTCAAGCACTCCCTCTTTAATCTTTATCCCCGCTTCAATCAGGCGGGCAAAGCCGCGCCCCGATACCAGGGGATTAGGATCCTGCATTGCAGCCACTACCCTGACAATACCGGCCTTGATGATCGACTCGGTGCATGGGCCGGTTTTTCCATGATGATTGCAAGGCTCCAAATTTACATAAAGAGTGGCTCCCCGGGCCTGTTCACCGGCCTTTTTCAGGGCAATAATTTCTGCATGAGGGCTGCCGGCAGCCCTGTGATAACCGCTGCCAACTACTTCTGAACCCTGGACCACGACGGCGCCAACCATGGGGTTGGGGCTTGTCCTGCCACGACCCTGGCGGGCCAGGTCAAGGGCCATCCACATGAAACGATCGTCGGCATCCATTTTTATCTTTCACCTCGTCGTAAAATAATAAAACCCCGGGCACATATGCGCTTCAGGGTTTTCGGCAGGATATTAATATATATTCCGCGCCGCTTCTTCTTCCTTCCAGACTATACTGTCGGCTCCGGATTCACACCGGATCAACCTATTTTTAGGCTCGCGGGCTCAGCTCAGTTTTGAGCATCACCGCCGGTTCGGAATTGGAGACCTTTTAAAAACAGTCTTCTCACCAGACCCTGAAGATAACGGTTAAGAGAATTATAACACATTTTCTACATATTTCAAATATAGTAAGCTTGTGCGGATTTACATTTTTTTAAAGTCGGAGATCAGTTGCATCCCATCGGGTGCGCTGAAAACTGCTGAACCGGCTACCAGCACTGTCGCACCGGCCCGGATGATCTCCGGGGCGGTTTCGCGGTTAACCCCGCCGTCTACCTCAATTTCCACCGCCAGTCCCCGTGACTGAACCTGTTCAGCACAGTAACGGATCTTGGGCAGCATTTCCGGGATGAAAGCCTGCCCACCAGCACCGGGATTAACAGTCATCACCAGGACCAGGTCAAGCAGGGGCCAGACATATTCCAGGGAAGAAACCGGCGTTGCCGGGTTAAGAGCTACTCCTACTTTTATACCGGCATCTCTAATCATACGCAGGGTCCGGTCGAGGTGCTTTGTTGCTTCAACCTGAATAGTAAGAAGGTCAACCCCGGCCTTTACAAAAGCATCAACCATGCTTTCCGGATCGCTGACCATCAAATGGGCATCCATGAAAAGAGCGGTGTGCGGACGCAAAGATTTGACAACAACCGGCCCGATGGTTATGGACGGCACAAAATGGCCATCCATGACATCAAGGTGTACCCAGTCGGCACCATTTTCCCCGATGCGGGTCACTTCATCGCGCAGCCTGCTGAAATCTGCAGATAGTAAAGATGGCGCTACTTTAACTGTCATCGGTAATCCTCCTCACCTTTGCCAATTTCAGCGGCAAAATAACTGTAATGTTCATAACGCATGGGGTTCACAGATTGTCCTACTGCATCTTTAACAGCACAATTTGGTTCTGTTAAATGCCGGCAGTCACGAAAAGCGCAGCGCCCCTGCAGGGTCTCAAATTCCGGGAAGTAAGCCTTCAGCTCGGCAGGTTTGATGCGTTGAAAGTCCAGCCGGGTAAAACCGGGGGTATCTACAACGGAACCTCCGCCTTCAAGGGCAAGTAGTTCTGCATGACGGGTAGTATGCCTGCCCCGCATGATTTTTTCACTGACTTCGCCTGTCTGCAGCTTCAGACCCGGTTGAACAGCATTTAACAGGGATGATTTGCCTACCCCGGATGGGCCGGCAAATACCGAGCAAGTGCCGCGCAGAACTGCTTTGAGTTTATCAATACCGGTTTCTAATTTGGCGCTGGCATAAAGCAACGGGTAGGGATACAACCAGGTCAGAGTTTCCATAGCTTTCATTTCATCCTGAGTAAGAAGATCAATTTTATTGACACAGATCACTGTCTGCAGGTTTTCTCTTTCGGCCATCACAGAGAGGCGGCTAACCAGCTGCCAGTCACCGGACGGTTCTTTTTGTGAAGTGATTATTACCAGCTGGTCCACATTGACGACGGGCGGGCGGTCTATAAAGTTCCTGCGTGGAAGCTTTTGCTCAATAATTCCCTGAGGGTCGGAAAGAGAAGAAGAGTTTTTTTCTGGCCTGAAAGAAACCCTGTCGCCAACCAGCAGCGCAGCTTGACCGCGCTTCAAATTACCCCTGGCCTTACAGAGGTATTTCAAACCATCTTCAGCAAGGACGGTAAAAAACCCTCCCGCCGCCCTGACCACTCTTCCTTCCAGCAAATAAAACCTCCCTATTCGCCGACGACCAGGTCGATAAATTGCCCGGGTAAAACTTCAGTACCGGGCTCCGGCGCCTGTTCGATTACATGGCCTGCCGAACCGACAGAGAAACGATAACGGACGATCGGCACCAGCTCGTTTTCTTTCAGGTACTTAATTGCTCCATCTTCTGAGTAACCAACCAGGTTAGCCAGTTTAAAAGGCCCACGCCCCTGGCTGACATAAACCACAACCTCATCACCCGGCGATATGGGGAAAGACTCGCTCGGCACCTGCCGGTAAACAAGCCCTTCGGGTACGTCATCGTTATACTCTTTAACCGGGCTCATGATCAGGCCGAGATCGGCCAGAATTGCCCTCGCCTCCATCTCGGTCCGATCGATTAGGTCGGGAGTAACGATAAACTCAGGGCCCTTACTGACATAAAGGTCAATTACCCGATCCTGACGGACAACGCGGCCTTCAGGTGGATCAGTCTTGACCACGTTGCCCACCTGTATTTCGTCATCATAAATATAATAAACATCTGAGTTGGGTACCAGCCCCGCTTCACGCAGGGCAGCGGTGGCATCGTTCTGGCTAAGGTCCCTCACTTCGGGCACACTTATTTCAGGAACAAAAAAGTAGTTGCTAATTACTACCCCGCCGCCAACCAGCAAGGCAGCAAGGAGTATAAAGAATAAAATCGGCTTAAGCCATTTTCTTTTAAAGGTAGTGAATACATGTTTTTTCGGCACCGCTTCTTTTGCAGCCCGCGGTTTAAGAACCACCTCGTTATCGCTCTCAACACTGGTATGTCTCCGCTTGGGAGCGACTCTCGGCGTACCCCTGTTTTCGGTATAAAAAAGATCTTCGAGCAGCTCACCGGCTGTGCTATAACGTTCGGCAATGTCTTTCTGAACCAGTTTCAGGATAATCTGCTCAAGAGCTTCTGGAATTGAGTCGACCAGACGGCGTGGAGGCACAATTTGTTCCTGTATATGCTTCATGGCCAAGGCTACAGGGCTTTCTGCTGCGAAGGGCACTTTTCCGGTAACCATCTCGTAAAGAACTATCCCCAGCGAATAAAGGTCGGATTGCTTTCCGGCCAGTTCACCCCTAGCCTGCTCCGGTGATATATATTGGACAGAGCCAATAATTTGATCACCAACCGTTACCGTAACCCCATCACCGGCTATGGCAATGCCGAAATCAGTTACTTTAACCTTACCTTCCCGCGAAAAAAGGATATTCTGCGGCTTTATATCGCGATGAACAACACCTGCCTGGTGGGCCTGTTCCAGCGCTTCAGCTATCTGACGGGTAATCTTTATCGCCTCGGGAGCCGAAAGCTTGCCCTTTTCCCTGATGTACTCTTTCAGGTTCTTGCCATCCACGTATTCCATAACCATAAAGTAGGTGCCTTCTTCTTCTCCCACATCATAGATATTAACAATATGCGGATGCGATAAAGCCGCAGCTGATTGAGCTTCACGTTCAAAACGACGAACAAAAGCAGCGTCGCCGGTCATCTGGTCTTTCAGTATCTTAACTGCAATTGTACGCTTGAGCAGTATATCTCGCCCGCGATAAACGCGGGCCATGCCGCCTTCGGCAATTTTTTCTATCAGTTCATAACGTCCTGCCAGGGTTTTTCCGACCATTAAGAGAGTGAACCTCCAATACCCGAGGCTATAACCACGGTTATATTATCGTACCCTCCCCTGGCATTGGCCAGTTCTATCAAACCACTGCCGAATTGATCAGGATCGGGATTATCATTATAAAAAGAAAGTATTTCTTCATCACGCACCATGTTTGTTAAACCATCTGAGCAGAGTAAAAGGACAGAACCCGTTTCTACTTCCTGTTCAGTTATATCGATCTCCAGCTCACTGCCAACTCCGAGAGCCCTGGTAAGAACGTGGCGCTGGGGGTGATTTACCGCCTCTTCCGGGCTAACCTGGCCTGTGTCAACCAGTTTTTCAATCAGGGAATGATCTTTAGTAAGTAAAAATATTTTACTTTCATAAATCTTATAAGCCCGGCTGTCTCCCACATGGCCGATCGTCAGGCGATTTCCACAGAGAAGCCCTGCAGTCAGGGTGGTTCCCATACCGCGTTTATCCGGATATTTTTCTGATTCAGCCAGGATTTTACGGTTAGCGCGGACGAGCAGATCCTCAACCAGGCTGCGGGCTTGACCGACTGGAAGAGATGCAGATTTACCCATTTCCTGCCATGTTTCTTCTGCGGTTTCTACAGCAATGGCACTGGCCACATTACCGGCGCGGTGCCCACCCATACCATCGGCAACCACCAGCAAGGCTAAATCCCCATCGGCTTTAGCGTAACAATTATCCTCGTTACGTGAACGTTCAAGACCCTGGTTCGTCAGTCCGGCTACCTGCAAATGTCAAACCTCCATCCATCATATAAAATCAGCTTGTTTAAGTATAGCAAAGCACAGGCCGATAGGCAAGATTTGCCAGCAAATAAGATTACGGCCTCGGATATTTCTACCGCCTGCGCCAGAGGGCGATGAAAAACCCGTCAAGACCGTGCAGGTCAGGCCAGATATGGTGTGCCGGACCGGGAGCGGTTTTCTCCCGCAGCCCTTCCGGAAGCCGGTCAACAACCGGTTCTTCTATGAATTCGCCGTGCCCCTGGTTAAAAAGCGAAACCACATCGCTTGTTTCCTCGGGTTCCGTGCTACAGACAGAATAAAGCAGCCTTCCTCCCGGGGGCAGTATGGAAGCAGCTGCATAAAGAAGGGCAAGCTGTTCTTTCTGGAAAGCAGGTATCTTGCCAGGAAGGCGTCGCCATTTAATCTCCGGCAGACGTCCGATTACACCCAGTCCAGAACAGGGTGCATCTACCAGCACTGCACCGGTGCTGCCCAGGTTTAACGAAGCAGCCAGTCTGCCATCTCCTTTGATCGCCCTGATTATGTCAATGCCGAGGCGGACAGCCGCTTTTTCAACCAGCCTGAGACGGGCAGAATGTATCTCAACTGCGTATACCAGCCCTTCATTACTCATTAATTCAGCAATATGTGTGGTTTTACCGCCGGGAGATGAGCAAAGATCAGTTACTACAGCGCCAGGCTCCACACCAAGCAGGGGGGCAACCAGGGCTGAGCTCTCACCCTGCACCGTAATAAGGCCCTGTTGGAAAACATTTGATTGAGGCGGAGAATAGCCACTTGATACAATTCTGATCATACCCGGGACAAGAGGGCTTGGCTCAGGAGAGCATCCTTCTTTTCTTAATAAATCAATTACTTCTTCGGGGGAAGTGCGCAGTATATTCGGCCTGACTGAGAGCGCAGGTTTGAGATTAACAGCCCGGGCCCATGTTTCGGCCCGTTCAAAACCAAATCTTTTAACTGTTTTAGCTGCCAGCCAGGGGGGAAGGCTGTAGCGCAGCGATAAAAAAGCAACCGGGTTTTGTTTAGCTTCCGGCCAGGGCAACAAATCTTTTTCCTTTTCCAGGCGACGCAGCACGGCATTAACCAGGCCTGCCACTCCTTTATGACCGTACCTGCGGGACAGCCGCACTGCTTCATCGATGGCGGCATAAGCGGGGACCCGATCGAGGTAAAGCAGCTGGTAAGCGCTTAAGCGTAATAAATTGCGAATCCAGGGGGTAAGTTTTTCAATTTTTGTTTTGGAAAACAGGTTAAGCACCCAGTCCAGTGTATTGAGCCGCTGGATAGTGCCTGAAGCCAGCTGAACAGCAAGGGCTTTCTCTTTCACTGGCAGGCTGCCGGTAATTCCGGGCAAAATCAGGTTGAGGAAAGCCTGGTCTTCTTCATGGCGGACCAGGGCTTTCAGCGCTGCTTCACGAGCCCGGACAATGTGTTGTTTTCCGCTGACCACGATTATTCTTTCCCGCCCAGCAGCTCACCGGGTTCAACCCGGTAACCGCAGCAAAAAGAACCGGCGTCCATGGTCTTCTTTCCTGCCGGCTGCAAGTCAATAATAGTAATCGGTCCTTCACCGGTTAAAACTGTCAGCGAGCTGTCTCCGACAGACAGAATAGTGCCCGGTTCTTTACCATCAGCTGACGGCGCTATATCGGGAAGGGCTGCTTTCCAGACTTTAATCCTTTTTCCGCGCAATACGGTATAGGCTCCCGGCCAGGGGTTTAATCCGCGAATACGGTTATAAATATTCAGAGCGCTACAGCTCCAATCGATCTTTTCATCAAGGGCAGTAAGCGGAGGGGCGTAAGTAACCAGGTTAGGGTCTTGCGCTGTTTTAGAGGCTGTCCCCGCAGCAAGGGCATTCACCGTTTTAACCAGGAGTGTTGAACCCCGGCCTGCCAGGCGGTCGTGAAGCATGCCTGTTGTATCGTAAAATGAAATCTCTTCCTTCTCCTGCATTATAATATCTCCGGCATCAAGTTCACGGATCAAATCAATGATTGTAATTCCGCTGTAAGAAGCTCCATCGATAATTGCCCGGTGGATGGGAGCCGCTCCCCTGTAGGCGGGGAGAAAAGATGCATGTAGATTGATACAGCCAAGCGGCGGCTGTTCAAGAATGGTTTGAGTCAGCAACCTTCCGTAGGCAACGGTTATGATCAGGTCGGGAAACTTACCGTGCAGCCATTCCAGAAATAGCGGTTCATCCAATGACTCAGGCTGCTGCACCTCGACCTGGTTCCGCAGGGCCCATTCCTTGGCTGGAACACACTGCAGCTTGCGGCCGCGGCCCATGATACGGTCCGGCTGTGTAACCAACCCCACTATTTTGTGCGGGGTCATCTGCAGCAGGTCAAGCGATGGAATGGCAAATTCGGGGGTACCCATGAAAACAATTCTCAGTTTCTTCAAGACTGTTCCCCTTCCTGCAAATCATCCGGGTCTAGCAGGCGAACTGCCTTATCGGTAAATAATACACCTTCAAGGTGATCTATTTCATGCTGTAAAACCCTGGCCAAAAACCCTTCAGCGGTAAGGCGAAAAGGCTTCCCCTCTCGATCGAGGGCGGTAACAACAACTCTGGTTGCCCGGGGCACTTCACCGTATGTTTGCGGAACGCTAAGGCAGCCCTCTACTCCAAGCTCTTCGCCGTCAGAAGTTTCACAGCGCGGATTAATCAATTCATAAATGGTTTCATCACCATCAAGAGCAATAAGGATGCGCTTTGAAACCCCAACCTGGTTAGCGGCAAGGCCTACACCGTTCGCCTCCTGCATCGTTTCACGCATGTCGTCAAGCAGGCGTATAACGCCGCTGTTGATTTTCCCTACTTCAGCCGCCCGCTTGCGGAGCACAGGGTGATTATCTTTTAGTATGTTTCGTAAAGACATATAATTACCGGGTTGAAACCCGGCCAACACCTCGCTTTCGCCGTTTTTCGTTCGTTTATTATGGTGAAAGGGTCGTGCAGGCCTTTTCACTACTGTTAAATTATAGCACTACAAGAGGGTTAAAATCTACTGTCATGCGCACAGGCCAGGCCGGTTTGACACTGTGGTATTCCCGGATAACTTTTTTTAAACCGGGAGAGATCCGGGTCAGGGCTTTGCCCTTGATTACTGTCTGCACCCTGAACATTTCTTTTATTCTGTAAAGGGAGGCCGGGGCCGGGCCGAGGATTTCGGCACCTTCAACAACAGGCTCTAACAGAGAGGTCATCCAGCTTGCAGCTTCAAAAACTTTTTTTTCATCACTGCCGCTGAAGAGTAAACGTATCAAATCTGAAAAGGGAGGGTATTCAAGCTGGCGCCTGTTCTCAATTTCCGCCTCATAAAAAGTATGATAATCGTGCTCCGCGGCAGCCAAAATGCTATAATGCCCGGGGTGATAAGTCTGGACAATTACCCTGCCCCCGCGCTCTCCTCGCGCAGTCCGTCCAGCTACCTGAGTCAGCAGCTGAAAGGTGCGTTCCGGGGCACGAAAATCAGGAAGGTTAAGGGCAGTATCAGCGGCAACCACTCCAACCAGAGTAACATCTGGAAAATCAAAACCCTTGGCAATCATCTGGGTTCCGATTAGAATAGTAGCCGAACGTTCTCTGAACTGTTTGTAATACCGGCTGTGCGCCTGCCTGCTGCTGGTTGTATCGCTATCCATGCGAATCAGCGAAAGCTGGGGGTAGAGCTTTTTAACTTCATCCTCCACTCTCTGCGTTCCGGCACTGAAATAACGTATTTTAATACCCCCGCAATCGGGGCAGCTCTGGGGTACTTCCGCCTCGTAACCGCAGTAATGGCAACACATTCGCTCACGGTCCAGGTGCAGGGTCAGGGACACGTCACAAGAAGGGCAGCGAACCACGTAGCCGCATTCCCGGCACAGGACAAACCCTGAAAAGCCACGGCGGTTAATGAAAAGAAGGGCCTGTTCATCCCTGCTGACAACTCCTTCCAGTTCCTGCAGCAGGAGGCGGCTGAATATGTGACGGTGATTATCTTTCAGCTCACTGCGCATATCTACTATAGTAACCGGAGGAAGCTGAGTGGGAGTTACTCTTGAGGGCATGTCCAGGAGCAGGTCTTCTCCCTCTACAGCCCTGTAATAGCTTTCCAGTGAAGGTGTTGCGCTGCCAAGAAGTAAAACAGCCCGGTGATAGCGAGCTCTCCACCAGGCTACGTCACGGGCATGATAGCGAGGCGCTTCTTCCTGCTTATAAGTGGTTTCATGTTCTTCATCAATCACAATCAGACCGATTCGGTTGAGGGGAGCAAAAACAGCAGACCTGGCCCCAAGGACTACGCGGGCTTCACCTTTTTTAATCCTGAACCAGAAACGACTTTTCTCTGCCGGAGTAAGCCGGCTGTGAAGAACGGCTACTTCACCGGGAAAACGCCCTTCAAAATGTTCGATCATCTGCGGGGTGAGAGCTATCTCAGGAACAAGGACCAATGCTGTTCTATTCTCTTCAAGGCAGGCATCGATACTGTGCATATATATCTCCGTTTTCCCGCTGGCAGTTACTCCATGCAGCAGGATGCGGCTTGCCTGGCCTTCGTTAAGCTTTGCGCTGATCCGGCTAAAGCATTCGGCCTGCTCCCGGCTAAGCCGGTGAGGTGTTGTGGCTCCGGCAGCCGGTTTCTTATTTTTATGTTGCGGCTCAGGAGTGAAATATTCAATAAGTCCCCGTTTATCCAGGTTTCGGATTGTTGAAGCTGTAACATCCAGGGATTCCAGTTTTTTACGGGACAGTGGCCCCTGCTCGAGCAATAATTCCATAGCTTTTTTCTGGGCAGGGGTTTTTTTTAGTTCAGCGATGGAAACCGGTTCTACAGCCCTGATCAGCTGCGGTCCGGAAGGTTTTTTACCCTGGCGGAATGATGCCGGAACCATGGCGTTAAGGGCATCGATCCTGCGGCAGTAGCAACGATTGGCCAGCCAGCTGACCATGGCAATCTGCTCAGCTGTTAAAACCGGTTCCGGATCGCTGATTGAAATTATATCGCGCAGCTTTACAATTTGAGTTTCTTTCATCAAACGCAGGATATATCCTTCGGTACGGCGGTTACCGAGAGGGATGTTAACCTTCATACCGGGCTGCAGCCGACCTGCCAGTTCATCCGGGATTGAGTAATGGAAAGGACGATCGATGGCATTGCTGACCAGATCTATAATGATTTCTGCATATCTTAGCATATATTTACCCCATGTTTCTCTTTTGGTATTATAGGAACAAGCAATCGGCAGAAAGCAGGTTTGCAGATGATTTTAACCAGGGTTAAAAATGTACTCAGTGAAAACCGTTCTTGGATTTATATTGCCATGGTAATATTTACAACCAGCGCTGTACTGTTTTATATCCAGACTCCTTTGGCCCCGGCAGAACTAGGCAGCACCCTGGAGCACCAGCTTGAAGAGGTGGCCGCACTGCTTGAGGTCCTGCTTACGATGAATCCCTTTGTCAGCGCCCTATTCATTTTCATCAACAACTTTATCTCAATGGCGCAAATGCTCGTCCTGGGGGTAATAGCAGGAATATCTCCCCTCTTTACCATCGGTCTGAACGGAGCGGTTATCGGAATGCTTTTATCGGTTACATCAATGGAAGGGGTTCCCCTGCTCCCTGCAATTATACTGGGTATACTACCGCATGGTATATTTGAACTTTTTGCATTTTTCCTGTGCGGAGCGCTGGGCCTTAAATTCGGTTACCACTGCATAGCTTCACCCCTGCCGGGTAAAACTCGCCTGCAGAGCTATCGTTATATCTGGAAAGAGGTTATTTCAGTGCTGCCCCTGGTAACAATATTACTTTTTGTGGCAGCATTGATCGAAATTATTATTACCCCGCGTTTACTCGGGTTAATAACACCATGATCATCTTTTGTTAAGCAAACCGGCAACCCGATCCAGGATCAGGTGAGACAGCTCTTCTTTTTCCATCAGGGGCAATACTTCTACCGAGCCTTCACGATCGATGATCGATACCCGGTTTGTTTTAACTGCAAAACCGGCTCCTGGATCGCTTAAATCATTGGCTATAATCATATCCAGGTTTTTCTTTATTAACTTTTCATGCGCGTGTTCAATGGTATGCTCTGTTTCAGCAGCAAACCCGACCAGGGTTCGACTGCCCTTATTTCGTCCGAGCTCGAGCAGTATATCACGGTTCAAAACCATATCGAGCTTCATGCTACCCCGGTCTTTCTTTACTTTTTGTTCTTCTATCTCGGCTGGACGGTAGTCGGAAACAGCTGCTGCTTTAATAACAAGATCGGCGCTGTTGTAATAACCGAGTACGGCATTGCGCATTTCTTCGGCCGTGGTGACAGAAACAGTCTTTACACCCATGGGAGGGTCAAGATAGGTAGGACCGCTGACAAGAACTACTTCAGCTCCTCGTTCGTGCAGTGCCCGGGCCAGGGTGTAACCCATTAAGCCTGTAGAAGGGTTTGTTAGAAAACGGACCGGATCAAGATGTTCCCTGGTAGGCCCTGCGGTAACAATTGCTTTAACACCCTGAAAATCTTTTTCCACCAAAACTGAGCGGCAAAAAGCCAGTATATCGACAGGTTCCGGCATACGTCCGCGGCCATAAACGCCACAAGCCAGCTCTCCGGAATCAGGATCCAGGATATGACATTCCTGTTCTTTTAAAATACGCACGTTTTCCTGAACGGCCCGGTGCCCATACATGTTTACATTCATGGAGGGAACAATAACTGTGGGGCAAGTAGCTGCCAGGTAAAGGGTTGTTAAAAGGTTATCAGCCAATCCTGAGGCCATTTTCCCAATTGTATTGGCAGTAGCCGGAGCGACAACAAGCAGTTCAACCTGATCGAGAAGATCAATATGAGGGATAGCCGCTCCCACATTACCGTCAAACATGTTTTTATAAACCGGATTCCCGGTAAGGGTTTGAAAGGTTAAAGGAGTTATAAATTCAACGGCAGCCGGGGTCATAACCACCCTGACATCAGTGCCCTGTTTGATAAACAACCTGGCCAGTTCGGCCGCTTTATAAGCTGCAATACCTCCTGATACGCCAAGAATAACTCTTTTCATAACCTATTTCTCCCTATTTAATGCCATCACGAATACGTTCATACTCAATATTGCCTTCTTCTATCTCGTGCAGGGCGGTTGTAACTTCCTTGCTGTAATCAGCTTCAATACTCTTCTTACTGCCGCTTCTCAACTGACGGCCTCTTTTGGCCGCTGCAATAACCAGGGTATACTTGCTATCTACTTTGCCCAGCAATTCATCAATTGAAGGATAGATCATCATTATTCACCTCCAGACCAGGTGGTTTCAAACCACGGTTAACCCGGCATTTTTCAACATCGAGGATGGAACTGACTAAGCCGACAGCATTTTCAACGGTATCGTTAATCACCAGGTAATCATAAAGATTGTAAGCCTTTATTTCTTCACTGGCTGCCAAAAGCCGCTGCCTGATCCTGGCTGCATCTTCAGTTCCCCTGCCTTTTATTCTACTTTCGAGAGCTTCCATTGAAGGAGGCGCTAAGAAAACCAGCACTGCGCCCGGCATTTTTTTTCTAACCTGTGCGGCGCCCTGCACATCAATTTCAAGGATCAAATCATCACCGCGCGATGTAACTTCGTTAACAGTTTTCAACAGGGTCCCGTAATAATGGTTGTGTACCCTGGCCCATTCAAGAAATGCGCCTTCCCTGATCATTTCCTTGAACCGGGGCAGTTCGGTAAAATTATACTCGCGCCCTTCCTCCTCATTATCACGCGGAGGTCGTGTTGTAGTAGAAATCGACAAGGTCAGATCTTTCCTGATTTCGACCAGGCGCTTGCATACTGTTCCCTTTCCAACTCCTGAAGGTCCTGATATTACTAACAATAACCCTTTAGCCATTGACACTCCCCCAGACCTATTCTTCGCTGTTGTTTTCATCGGCGGCATCTTTTGCCTGCAGCCGGTGCTTTACTGTTTCCGGCTGAACTGCGGATAAAATTATGTGACCGCTGTCAGCAAATATAACAGCCCTGGTGCGCCGTCCATAAGTTGCATCAATCAGCAGCCCCCGATCGCGGGCTTCACTGATTACCCTTTTTATCGGGGCTGACTCAGGGCTGACTATCGCTATTATCCGTCCTGAAGATACAATATTACCAAATCCAATATTAACTAGCCTGGTTGTCATGGCATAACCCCTTTCCTTATTCGAGGTTCTGAATCTGTTCTCTTATTTTCTCCAGTTCGGCTTTCATATCAACAACAAGATTAGTCAACTGGTAATCTCCGGCTTTTGATCCAATTGTATTTACTTCGCGAAACATTTCCTGAGCGATGAAATCAAGTTTTCGCCCGACCGGCAGATCGCCATTTATATTAGATCTAAAAGCATCTATATGGCTTTTCAGGCGAACCAGCTCTTCATCAACACCCATCCTCTCGACCAGTATAGCACTTTCCATCAACAACCTGGTCTCTTCAAACTGGCCGGCCAGAAGTTCTTCAAACTTTTGTTCCATCCGGTTGCGGCATTCGTCTTTTGCATCCTCAGCCCGGGCAGCGGCTTCAGAAACCATCTCTTCCATTTTACCACATCTTTCCAACAAATCGCGGCAAAGATTTTCTCCCTCCCGGCAACGCTGCTCAAGCAGATAACCGAGAGCTTCTGCCAGAGCTTCTCCCGCGATCGGCCAAACCTGGTCTTCAGTCAAAGTGATCCCCGCAGGCTTAAAGAGTTCAGGCATTTGCAGCAGGTGTTTAAGCTTGATTTCTTCATTCAAATCTAGACGTGAAGCCAACTGGTTCAAAGAAGAGTAGTAATCTTCGGCAAGATCATAGTTAACCTTAACCTGGCGCAGCCCCGAAGGTATTTCATCTATTATCAGGTTAACATCCACCCTGCCCCTGTTGATCTTTTCCTGCAATAATCGTCTCACACGGTCTTCCAGCGAATAGAGCTCCCGGGGCAGCCGAATTGAAAAATCGGCATAACGGTGGTTGACCGAGCGCATTTCTACTGAAAATGTAAAACCATCTTTTGAGCAGGTAGCGCGCCCATAACCGGTCATACTTTTTATCATGGCATTTATCCTTTTATTAATAGATTAAGTACTGCGTTAATATTAACATCAAACCAGGGCAATCTCAAGGTGCAAATAAAGCCTGAACTGCACTCCATTCTTCAACAGACTGGAGGTTGCCAAGTGGTAACAAAGCAATTATACTCAATTGCGGAAGAAAGATCACGGAGGTTTTACATATGTCTTTTGATACCCTGATCATGCAAAGGGTTACCCGCGAGCTTAACGAAAGGCTTTCAGGCGCTTCTGCACAACGTATAACCGAACCTGCACGGGGTGAAATTGCAATAGAATTCTATTCGCACAATGGCCGCGATACGCTGTTATTTTCCATTGAGTCGAATTACGCCCGGGTTCACCTGGCCGGGAAACAGCACAGAGGGAAAAAACAGTCTGACCAGCCCTCTCCTTTCTGCATGCTATTGAGAAAATATCTTACAGGCGGCAGGGCTATTTCTTTCAGCAACCCGCCCCTGGAGAGAATTATGGAGATAGCTTTCAGTCCTCCGGATGGCTTGCCACCGGTTAGGTTAATCGCTGAGATCATGAACAGGCGCAGCAACCTTATTTTAGTTGATGGTGATAACAAGATTCTCGGCGCTATAAAAACGGTAGGCCCTGATAAAAATCACAAAAGATCTGTTTTGCCGGGTGAAAAATATGTGCCTGTTCCCACGCAGGATAAGTTAAATCCACATACTGTTTCCGAAGAAGAACTTGGCTTATCCATGGATGATTTAATCTCTGCCGGAAAAAACCCGGAACAGGCTCTTTTCGGTTCGGTTGAAGGAGTAAGCCCCCTTACTGCACGCGAACTGCTTTACCGTGCCGGATGGAACACCACCGCTGTTAATAAAACAGGTTACAAACATCTGCACATTGAACTGCGCTCCCTGTTCGGTAAGGCGGAAAAGAATCTCCTGCAGCCCTCATATTACCCCTCACAGCAAATCTATGCTGTCATGCCCCTGGCTCACCTGGGTGAGGAGAAACCGGTTACGTTTGATTCTGTTAATACCCTGCTTAACCAATTTTATGGTGAAAAAATACAGCGGGACAGGGAAAAAACAGTCCGTGACCGTTTAAAAACGGGCGTTGAAAAACGCTTAAAATCACTTGCTTTAAGAGAGAAACGCCAAAGAAAAGAGCTTTCAACCTCAGAGAAGGCTCCACAGTACCGTCTCTACGGAGAGACTCTGCTGGCTTATGGCGATCAAGTTCCAAAAGGCGCTGAAACTGCATCACTGCCTGACTTATACAACCCGGAGGAAAGAATAGTTGTTCCGCTCAACCCTGCTAAAAATGCTGCAACTAATGCCCGGTATTTTTTTAACCGTTACCGTAAGGCAAAAAACGGCAGAGATAAGGTTTTAAAACAACTTGCCCGGACCAGGAATGAAATTGAATACTGCCGCGAATTACTATATAGTATTGAAAGCAGCAGCGGAGATTCGCTGACCGAGATCAGGGAAGAACTGGTTGATGCGGGATATATTAAAGAAAAAAAGAAAAGCCAGCGACGCAGGGAAAGCTCTCCCAGCCCTCTTTCTTATAAAACTTCTTCCGGTTTAACTATCCTGGTTGGCAGGAACAACCGTCAAAATGACTATATCACTTTTCAGGCTGCCGTCCGGCGCGATACATGGTTCCATGTCCGGCTTATCCCGGGCAGCCATGTAGTATTAAAGGAAACCACCTTCCCACCTTCCCCTGATGATTGCCGGGAGGCTGCTTTTCTGGCCGCTTATTTCAGTAAGGGTCGTGAAAACAGGGCAGTTGATGTTGATTATACTGAAATCCGCCATGTGCGGCGCAGGCCCGGCGGTAATCCGGGACTGGTTTTCTATGAAAACTATGAAACTATAACCGTTAACCCCGGCAATGAAAAGTTAAAAAATTTTTTTAAGCTTTCCTGAACAGGAAATAGATTAAAGCAGTCGGGTATATTAAATAAAGGTTCGCCCGCCGAAAAAGAGCCGAAACAGCCCGATAAAACATTTATGTAACAGGAATCAACCCTGTGATAGAATAATATAAGTAATATCAAACAAGCGGAGGTATCCTATTGCGCCTTTTTATTATTGCTACCTGTGTAGTTATTCTAGACCAGATTTCCAAGTATTTTGTAACGGTTTTCATGCAAACAGGACAATCAATAGCGCTGATCAGGGATTTTCTCCATATCACCTATGTTCTTAACCCGGGGGCCGCTTTCGGTATGCTCCCCTACCAAACCCTGTTCTTTGTGATCATAACCTTACTGGTAATCTGTTTTATAATATACTACCACCGCACCCTTGGTGACGGCCGCAATCTGTTAAAAGTGGCGCTTGCCCTGCAGCTTGGCGGAGCAATCGGTAATCTGATCGACAGGATCATTCGCAACGGCTACGTGGTCGATTTTATTGATTTTAAAATATGGCCCCCTGTTTTTAACGTGGCTGATTCGGCCCTGGTAATTGGGATAGTCTTGTTCATTTTTGCTTTCTGGAGAGATCCCGAACTGAGAAACGAAAGGAGTTAGATAAATGTACCCGGACCTGCTGCAGGTCGGAAACCTGACCATACACTCCTTCGGGGTTATGCTTGTTCTGGCCGTTATTATTTCTGTCTTTTTATTGTACCGGGAAGCGCCCGGTGCTAATATCAACCAGGATTTACTCCTGGAAGCAGTTGTTTTTACAATCTTCTTTGGCTTACTCGGTGCCCGTCTCCTGTACATCGCTTTCAACTGGATATTTTTCAGCGAAGGATTCCCGGTTTCTCTCTTTTCAAGGTTCGAGGGTCTTTCCTTTTTTGGCGGACTCATTGCAGGAATCCTCACTCTATATTTATGGAGCAGGAAAAGAAAAATTAGTTTCCTAAAACTGGGTGATCTTCTCGCGCCCTACCTGATGCTGGGCTACGCTATCGGCAGAATTGGCTGTTTTCTAAATGGCTGCTGTTATGGGATAGAAACCTCCGTGCCCTGGGCTCTTCCTGCCCGCATCGGTGAAACAGCACTGCGCCACCCGGTGCAGATATATGCCGCCCTGGGAGCCCTGCTGATATTTTTTGCTCTAAAAAAAGCACGTTTAAAAAGGCCTTTTATCGGCTTCATTTTATTTGCCATGATTGCCCTTTACAGTTTACTCCGTTTTCTTACAGACTTTTTCCGCTTTGGCCAGCCGGCCTGGCTTGGGCTCAGCGCTGCCCAACTGGTAAGCCTCTGCTTAATCCTGGTCACAGCAGGATTGCTGTTTGCATATTACTACCTCCTGCCCGAAGATTATCGACCTGTCTTTAAACTGCCGCGTATCACTAAAAAGAAAAAATTACGCAGCGGCCGAAAGTTCCGATGATTATGGATAAAAAGAGTTTGGAAACAATTGATATCAAGGTTGATATTCGGCATGAGGGTGAACGAATTGACCGATACCTGGCAGAAGAGCTGGATAATGTTTCGCGCAGCAGGATTCATCGCCTGCTGGAGGAGGGAAATATCAGCGTTAACGAACAAAACGGTGCTGATAAAAATTACCGCCTTCACTGCGGCGACCTGATCAGGGTAGTCATGCCGGCGCCCGAAAAGATGGAGGCCCGTGCGGAATCAATACCGATCAGCGTAGTATATGAAGATGAAAATATCCTAATTGTAAATAAAGCACGGGGAATGGTGGTGCACCCCGCCCCGGGTCATAGCGGAGGAACCCTGGTTAACGCCCTGTTGAGTCACTGCAAGGATTTATCGGGGATTGGCGGGGTGATCAGGCCCGGAATTGTCCACCGTCTTGACAAGGATACTTCCGGTTTGCTAATCGCGGCCAAAAACGATCGAGCTCACAGCGCTTTGTCGGCCCAGTTGAAGAAAAGAACTTTGCATCGTGAATATATTGCCCTGGTCCACGGACGGGTTGAACCGGCTGCCGGGAAAATTATTGCCCCTGTTGGCCGACATCCTGTGAAACGAAAAAAAATGGCTGTCACTGAAAAAGGCAGGGAAGCAATCAGCCGCTACAGGCTTATCCGGTATTACGGTAATTTCAGCCTGCTAAAAGTGAAACTCGAAACAGGGCGAACACACCAGATCAGGGTTCACATGGCCTACCTCGGCCACCCGATTGTCGGAGATTCGCTTTATGGGCCGGGCAGCTCAAGCGAATTACCGCCTGAGCTGGTATCGCCCCAAGCCCTTCACGCCCGAAAAATTATCTTTAAGCACCCTGTAACAGGGACCAGAATGGAATTTTCCGCCCACCTTCCTCCTGAATTTACCAGGATGCTTCAATTTCTTTTTAAAAATCAGGGTTAAGGCTGATCTGCAACGGCTGGTCAAAGCCTCCGCTTCCCCGGCTCTACAAGGCTTTTACCACTTCACTACAGCGGGGACATAGTTCTTCTGTCGAATCGGTAAAGATCCAGCAGCGGGGACATTTATGCCCCTCCGATTTTTTAACCAGGATCTTCACCGGGGCTCGCTGACCAGTTCGTGATTCTTCAGGTGCCCCAGCAGTACCTTCAGCTAGCTCAACAGACGAAACAATAAACAGGGTTGGCAAAAAGCTTTCATATTCTTTCAAAAGCTGGTGGAGTTCACCTTCTGCCCATAATTTAACCGACGCTTCGAGAGAACCGCCAATTACCTTATCCTTGCGGGCCTGTTCCAGAACCCAGGTGGCTTCTTCCCTGACTTCAAGTAAACTGCGCCATCGTTTTTCGAGAAGCTTGTTGTTCCACTTTTCTTCCGATTCCGGCCAATCGGCAAGCTGGACGCTTTCGGCATGCCTGCCTGGAAGGTAACTCCAGATTTCCTCTGCGGTGAAGGTCAGAATGGGCGCCATCAGCAGAACCAGGCGTTCCATGATGATCATCAGGGTTGTCTGGGCCGATCTGCGGGCCTGATCATCGGGCAGTGAACAGTAAAGCCTGTCTTTTATTATATCGAGATAGAGATTACTCATGTCAACCACGCAAAAATTGTGCAGGGCGTGAAAGACCTGATGGTATTCATATTTTTCATAGGCCCGGGTCACTTTATCTACAAGCAGGTTTAACCGATAGAGTGCCCAACGATCCAGTTCTTCCATATCATCATAGAAAACAGACTGGCTATCGGGATTAAAATCGGAGCAACCCCCGAGCATGAAACGGACCGTATTGCGAATTTTTCTGTATACTTCTATCAACTGCCTGAGAATATCCTGGGATAAGTGGATATCACTGGTAAAATCAGCCGAAGAGACCCATAAGCGCAAGATATCTGCCCCGTTCTGCTTGATGATTTTCTCCGGGGCTATAACGTTACCCATCGATTTTGACATTTTCTTGCCTTCACCGTCGACAACCCAGCCATGACTAAGTACCGCCTTGTAAGGAGGTTCATTCTTTGTAGCAACTGCAGTCAGCAGGGAAGAATGGAACCAGCCGCGGTACTGGTCGCTCCCTTCCAAATATAGGTCGGCAGGCCAGCGCAGTTCAGGCCGCAGTTCAAGCACAGCGGCATGGCTCGAACCAGAATCGAACCAGACATCCATGGTATCCTTTTCTTTGCGGAACTGATCATGCCCACAGGATGGACACTTTGTGTTCGCGGGTAATATTTCCGAGGCCTCATATGCAAACCAGGCATCTGACCCTTCGCGGGAAAACAAATCGCTTACCGCTTCAATTGTTTCTTCGTTAATAAGCGGTTCATTACAGGAGAGGCAGTAAAATATCGGAATCGGAACACCCCAAACTCTCTGTCGTGAAATACACCAGTCCTGGCGTTCAGCGATCATATTGGAAATACGCTCTTCCCCCCAGGGCGGAGTCCAGGTAACTTTTTTAATTGCTTCGAGGGCTTCTTTCCGGAAACCGTCTATAGAAGCAAACCACTGCTCGGTTGCACGGTATAAAACGGGCTGTTTGCATCGCCAGCAGTTCGGATACTGGTGTTCCAGCGACGACTCCTGCAGCAGCGCTCCTTGCGAACGAAGATCATCAATAACAGCTTTTCCACCTTCTTCATAGTGCATGCCGACATACTGACCGGCTTCAGAGGTAAAGTAACCTTTATCGTCCAGAGGGCTTAAAACAGGCAAATTATGCTCCTGACCGACTATAAAGTCTTCCTGCCCGTGACCGGGGGCAGTGTGGACACAACCCGTTCCCTGTTCCAGGGTAACGTGATCGCCTGAAATTATTATGGAGTCCCGATCATAGAGCGGATGACGGCAGGTTATACCAACAAGGTCGGAACCTTTGTAAGTGTCCAGCACTTTCCAGGGTTTTTCACTTCCTGCCGCGCGGGCAACGCCTTCAACCAGCGCTTCTGCAAGCAGGTATTTTTCAGAGCCTGAATCAACGAGGACGTAATCAAAATCTGCATGCACCGCTATGGCCAGGTTTGCCGGTATAGTCCAGGCTGTTGTTGTCCATATCAGGCAATAGGTGTTCTCAATTCCACCAAGTTTTCCCTTATCGTCGGCAAGCGGAAACTTAACATAAATCGAGCGGGAAACCTTGTTTCCATATTCGATCTCTGCTTCGGCAAGAGCGGTTTCACAGCTGGCGCACCAGTAAACGGGACGCATTCCCTTATAGATATAACCTTTTTCGGCCATTTTGCCGAATACCCTGATCTGCCGTCCTTCGAACTCGGGAACAAGAGTCAAATAAGGGTTATCCCAGTCTCCACGCACACCCAGCCTTTTAAACTGTTCTCTCTGGATATTGACATACTGCATGGCATATTCATGGCACATGCGCCTGAATTCAAGCTCGGATATTTCTTTACGATTTACTTTTTTGGTTTTTATGATCTGGTGTTCTATAGGCAAACCATGAGTATCCCACCCGGGCACATAGGGACAGAGAAAACCCTTCATGGTTTTATACTTGTTAATAATATCTTTTAAAACCTTGTTAAGAGCTGTGCCCATATGAATATCGCCATTTGCATAGGGCGGACCGTCATGAAGAATGTAAAGGGGCGCGGCGCGGCGGTTATCAAGAACCAAGCCATTAATATCCATCTTCTCCCATTTTTCAAGCCATTCCGGCTCACGGTTAGGCAGATTAGCCCGCATGGGGAAATCTGTTTGAGGCAGGTTTAGAGTATCTCTGTAATCCATTTTCTTTCTCCTCTCATTACTGGAAATCTAACTAAAAAAACCCGCCCCCAAGGGGCGGGATTATCTCCCACGGTACCACCCTAATTACCGCAATTAACACGGCTACTTATTCTTTGCCGATAACGGAGGCAACCGCCCGCTTCTACTGCCTTATATAAAGTTTCGAGGGGGAGCTCCCGGGTGATTTCAAATGGAACGGCTTTGCCGGACTCTCACCTTAAACCGGCTCTCTGGTTAAGCAGTTTTGCCATTTTAATGTCCCGTTCACAGCGCTTGTGATTGATTTTAGCATGTCGGAACAGGAAAATCAACCGGGCTAACAGGCAAAGAATATAACAAAACATGTGCAGTCATTAAGCACCGGATCATCCTGGCCTGGCAGGTTTTTCCACTAAAAGTTTGGATCTTTATCAAGATCGCGCTCTAATCCGTAATCCAGGTCAATATCATCATTGAGATCCGGCTCAGGCTCAAATTCTTCCTCTTCGTCTGCCCGGGGTTGTTCTTTTATCTCTTCTTCAGGCTCTGGTTCATACTTAACCGCCGGTTCAAATTCGAGAACATTGCCTTTATTTACCGTTTCTTCAAACGGTTCATCAACAGATTCATCAAGAGGTTCGTCAAATAATTCTTCGTTATCAATTGCTGTCAGTTGGCCTTCTATAAATGAGCGGAAGCGTTCTTTGAAAGTCTTTGCCTGCTTAACCATAGATTCGTGTTCAATTAGTATTCTGGCTGAGCGATTCTTGGCATTGTCAATAATTTGCCTTGCTTCACGCTCTGCTTCATTTTTAACTGCATCCGCCTCCCGGGCTGCCTTTTGTTTTAATTCATCTGCTGCTCTCTGGGCAACCACTATGGCGCTCTGCATTGTTTCTTCCATCTGGTGATAGTTTTTATTTTTATCTTTGAGCTGCTCTACTTCTTCTTTCAGCTCCATATTATCCCTGATCAGTTCTTCGAGATCCTTAGCAATCTGATCCAGGAATTCATCAACATCCTCAATATCGTAACCACGGAAAGCACGTTCAAATTCCTTATCCTGTATGTCCATTGGTGTAATGGTCATTAATTACCCTCCCTGTTACTCTTAATTAATGGGAATCTTCGACAATACCACTGTTTTTCCTGCCCCATCAACTGTATTTCTTTAATTTCAGACGTATTCTTCCTTTCCGCGTTTCACCTTCCACAGTGTCAACAACCAGACGCCCCCTTCCACGCAGGGAAACCTGATCACCTTCATTTAGCTGAAAAGATGGAGAGCTGACCGGGCGCCAGTTAACCCTGACCAGACCTCCCTTGATCAGAAGGACTACCCGCGAGCGTGAAACACCAAACCCGAGCGAAATAACTGAATCGATTCTCAAGCTGGCAACAGTTCCCTTGATTTCCCTGCCTTCATCCCCGGATAGAGGCAGTTCATCTGGTGTGATAACCCTGCAGTCAAGAGCAACATGGCCGGCCCGGGTCAAATTCGAACATATATAACTGCCTTTTGAATCGCTGACTATAACTGCAGCCTGGTTGTCTCCGGAAAGGATTATATCGCCGACCTGATCCCGGCGTAATCCCAGCGACATAACCGCCCCGAGCAAATCACGATGACTGAGTTCTTCCTTCCCGGACCAGGAAACCATTACAGCTTCAACAGGAGGCAGATCACCCTGGTGCTGTGCGGGGAATATATTCATTACATTTCTTTCTGCCTTTTCATAACCGCCGTAAACGGTATAGGAAAAGAAAGCATTATTTCTAAGAGCTGACTCGGCCAGTTCCAACTGCCTTGGGTCAAGAAAAGAAGTGTGGAAAGAGCCTTTACCTTCCATTTGATCAAGTTTCCGTTCAAAATGTTGAAGCCATTGCTTTTCTGTTTCAGAAAGTGGCGCCGATATATTTATAGTTCTCACTTCCCTTAAAAGAGTAATGATCTGTATATTATCTGCTGGAGAATTCTGATCAGGATCAGCAGTATAATTGGCGACAGGTCAAGATAGCCCATGCCTACCCTGACTCCGGGTATAATTTTTCGGATTGGAGCCAGCAGGGGCTCAGTAAGGTTGTAGACAATCCGGTAAATCGATTGCAAAGCCTGGTTGCCCCCGGCACCAACCATAAACCACGACAGGATAATTCTGGCAAAAAGAACAAAATAGTAAATCTGAATAAAGAACAACAGACCTTCAGCTACCATCTGGTTAATTTAAATCACCAGCCTTTCAATTGAATAGCGCGCTGCCTATGCGGATCATAGTAGCGCCTTCTTCCACAGCTATGATAAAATCATTAGTCATACCCATTGATAATTCTTCCAGTTCCCTGCCGGACCGGGCATTGTTATCACGCAGCTGACGCAAATGCATAAAATACTTTCTGGCATCTTCAGGATCGTCAACCAAGGGTGCCATGGTCATCAGGCCTTTTACTATCAGCCGATCATAAGCATAGAGTTTCATTAAAAAAGCTGCAAGTTTGCCCGGAGGAAGTCCAAATTTACTAAGTTCCCCGGAAACATTAACCTGAACCAAAACATCCACAGTTATATCTAGTTTATCTGCCTGTTTCTGCAATTCCTCAGCCAGTGAAACACGGTCCAGAGAATGAATCATCCTGTAAGCCGGAAGAACTTGTTTAACCTTATTTGATTGCAGGTGCCCGATGAAGTGCCAGTTATAAGTGGGGAAACGTTCGATTTTTTCCTGGGCATCCTGAACCCGGTTTTCGCCAAAATCCCTTATACCCAGCGCTGCTGCATGCTCAACCTCGCTGATTCCGACAGTTTTGGTAACAGCAACCAGCTTAATGGCATCAGGGTTACGGCCCACCCTGCGGGCGGCATTTGTAATCTCATTTATAACCTTCTTATAATTATCGGCTAACAACAGCTGATGCCTCCCCCGTGAACATTTTTCATCAAAACTGCTACTTTAATAATACTACCTGAAACGCTGACCTTCTTCAACCAGGTCGGGGCGGGTTATAACAAGGGTATGCGGTTCGATGCCTTCCAGCATAACATTATCATCCTGCCGTTCAACGATCGAAACCTGTTTAAAAACAACTCTACCTCCCTGGTTGATGAAAATGCCGGTTTCCCCTTCTTTTTCGAAAACAGCCCCGAGCGGCACAATGATCCCCCTGTGCTGCCTGTAGATAATGTGCGCACCGGTCAGCCTGGCCCTGTCAAACCCCGGGAGCTGCTTACTAACAGCATAAGTCAGGCGCACCTGCTGATTTTCTTCATCCGTTTCAGAATGATATAGTTCGCCCTCAACAGGTTCACCCGGGGCAAAATCAAATTCAATACTTGTAGTACCATACTGGGTCAGGGGCCGGCCTTCATGGAGGGGCACAATTGCGCTGAAATACCACTGCCAGTTATCAATAATTTTTATTAAAGGTTCCCCGGCAGGAACCATTTCACCTTCAAACCTGACTTTACCAGGGAAGACTGTTTCAAAATCTTCTTCATTTTCATCACTGCTTTGCTCTGAATCCCATTGGTACTGAAGCTCATCAGGATAAAAAGTGCCAACATGTTCTTCCAAACCATCACTGTAATGCGAAACAAAACCGGGCTGATCGGCATAGATGAGGATCGTATCCCGGTAGGATAAATTCGCATTTAGATCTGCTGAATGATCAGGATCACGATCCTGCTGATCAATATTTCCAGATTCATCTCCTTCTATTTCAGGGCCGGAACCGTCCTCTGTATCTTCCTCGCTGCCCACCAGGGTATCCCAGTAGTCGCTGAACTGGCCCCAAAAATTATTCTCATCTTGCTGGTTATTGCTTTCTGTTTCCTGCATTGAGAACGAATCGACACGGGATAATACACCCAGCCGTATCAATTCTTCCCCCGCAGCAACTCTTTCGCCTTCGGGAGTGAGGCTAATAATCACTACATCGGAAGAGGCAGTTATTACCTTTTCATGACGGGTAACTAAACCTCCGGTAAAAACTTCTTTGCGCATTGTGCCGATTTCAGCTTCAATAACCTTCAGCCGCCATGACAAGAACTGTTCTCCAAGCCAGTGATAACCCAACTGCACAATAACGACAAGAGCAAGGAGAAGCAAAACATAGAAAACCAGGGCCTGCCTGAAATTACTGAAACTAAAGCGTTTGCCTTCACCCTGAAGCACCTGAAACTTCTGCCTGGCCGCTTTTTTTCTTTTATTGCTCAAACCGCTTTTCCCCCTGTTTTTCTATCTTTATAAAACCAAGCATCCTGCCTGTTTTACCCTTATCGCGGCGATATGAATAAAACAGGTCGTCACGACAAGAAGTGCAGAGTGTTGAACGGCTAAGGTGTCTTTGATCAATTCCGGCTTTCAGCAGCTGGGCAGCATTGATTTCCGCCAGGTCAATTTTCCACCTGCCTTCTTCACACGGCTCAAGATATCGGCTGCCAAACCAGCCTGCGTCAGCAAACCGGGCAGCAGCGGCATCATCTACAGTATAACAGTTTTTACATATTGACGGGCTGAAAGCAGCGGCTATCCGCTGCGGTGAGACATTATAAGATTCACTGATGTGGCGGAACACTTTTTTTGCTATTCCGCTGCAGGTTCCTTCCCGCCCGGCATGGGCAACTGCTACCAGCGGAAAATCAAGCGCGGCAAAAAATATTAGCATGCAGTCGGCAGCATATGCAGCAAGAGCCAGATCGGGTTCAATGGTAATCAGCGCATCATAATGGGTCAGGGATGTTCCGGGAACGGCCCCCTCTCCCCTGTTTCTGGCATCAACAGTTACAAGTTCGGCCCCGTGGACCTGAACAGCTGATACTATGTCACGGAATTCATGATTAAAAAGACAAAAAAACCTGCGCCTGTTTTCCAACACGTTTGCTTCACAGTCTTCGGTATGAAAAGCCATATTCAGAGATGACACCGCACCACTGCTGCAGCCGCCGCACCGGGTTGAAAAAGCATGCCTAACTGCCCCCAGCGCGTCCAACATTGGAGATTGCAGGTAGAGCAGGTTATTTTTTCGAAGAAGGTCTATAGCCATTCACTCCATAATGTTTTATTAAAAAGGCCTCTAGTTTTCATTGCCCGGAGCAAAGTGGGCCCTTCTGTCCTTCATTTCGTTCAGCCTGGCCTTGCTCTGATTTTCATTGTCTGAAAGGTAACCGGTTATGCGACGGATATGTCTGATTTCACTGCTGCCACACCGAGGACAGGGTTGATCAAAAGCACCACTTTGAAAACAAGTCCGACATTCATCAAGAGGAAAATTTATACCGCCGTAACCACAGTCGGAATCTGCCATAGAATGAATTATTTTGTCAAGTGCTTCATGGTCATACATGGGAGGGGCTTCAAGTTCTATATAGCTGATATGGCCACCGTTACAGTACCGGTGAAATTGTCCTTCCGCTTTTACCTTTTCAGGATACGAGATAGCATAATAGGCCGGAATATGGAAAGAGTTGCTGTAATAGTCTTTATCAGTTACCCCGGGTATTAAGCCATACCTTTCACGATCGATAGAGACAAAACGTCCGGCGCAACTTTCGGCCGGTGTTGCCATCAAAACAAAATTCAGATCATATTCATCACCATAATTATCAATTCGCCTGTAGATGTGCCCGACAATTTTCTGGCCAAGTTCCAGTGCCTCTCCGTCCTCCCCATGATGTTTGCCAATCAGCATATTAAGGGTTTCAGCGAGGCCAATGAATCCCAGGCCCAGGGTGCCATGTTTTATGACATCCCTGATAGTGTCAGAGGGAGCCAGCTTTTCCGAACCCAGGTATAGTTTTTGTCCCATCAGAAATGGAAGATCCCTGGCTCGAAGCTGGGAAAGCACTTCAAAACGATGCAGCAGCTGGCGGGAAGCGATACGCAGCAGGCGGTCCAACTGAACAAAAAATAGTTCCTGCTGACCCTTGCTTTCCAGGGCCAAACGCGGCAGGTTAATGGTTAGTGTGGCTATGTTACCTCTTCCGGCTGAAACATCAGAACCGTGACGGTTAGCTATTACTCTGGTACGACAACCCATGTAAGATACTTCATCCCCAAAAGGCCTGTTAAAAGAACTGTCCATGAAGCTGAACGTTGGATTCATCCGGCGCGAAGCAACCTGCAGGGCCAAACGGTATAAATCATAGTTGGGATCCTCAGCATTAAAATTAACTTCTTTCCTGATCCGGAAAACAAGGTTGGGGAATACCGGTGTTTCGCCGTTACCAAGCCCGCGTCTGAAAGCTTCAAGAACTGCCCGCGTAACAGCACGTCCTTCTTCGGTCGTGTCACTGCCAAGGTTAAGCGAACTAAAGGGCAGGCTCCCGCCGGCACGGGAATGCATGGTGTTTAAATTATAGATCAAACCTTCCATTGCCTGGTAAATTTCTTCGTAATCAGGAGACGTTTTGAAGCTGCGGATTACCTCGCCCATACTCCGATCGCAATGAGAAAAGCTTTGACCGCCGAACATATCATTCTGGTTGCTCTGCAGGATTATTGCCGCCTGGGCTGCGGCCGAACCAATGCGTTTGGGAGGTCGTATATAACCATAACCGGTATTAAATCCTTCTCTGAGCAGGCGGAAAAGATCAATCTGCAGGCAGTTAAGAGTTTTGCTGTAATATTCAAGATCGTGGATATGAATGGCCCCTTCTTCATGAGCACGGGCATATTCATCGGGCAGCAGGTTGCTAAGGTAATACTGCTTACTTGCCGCCTTGGCTATTTGCAGCATTTTATCAGAGGGAGAGCTGTTAACTCTGGTATTTTCACGGCTGGTTTCAACCAGGATATCTTTAACAACATCCATCAGTTCAGTTTTTCCATCGCGGATGCGCGTCCGCCGGTCGCGATATAGTATATAAGCTTTGGCCGTACGGGCATGGCCGTTTTCAATCAATGTTACTTCAACTTCATCCTGCACCTCTTCCACCGATGGAATAAGATTGTTTTGCACCTTTTGCTGCAGGCTCCTGGTTACCTGATCGGTGAGGTTTACAGCTATACCCCGGTCACTGCCGCCAACCGCTTTTGCCGCTTTAAAGATAGCATCAGTAATCTTTTCGGGATCAAAAGGGACAATTCTACCATCACGTTTGCGTATTTCCCTGAAATGTTTAGAGTCATTTAGCTTGTTATTGTCTGGTGTGTTATTTTCTTTGACCAAGTTGCTGCCTCCCTTTACGATTACCAGTTGACCTTATCTTTAAATTATAAACGCTTTTTACCCCTCTTCTCCACCTTCTTCTTCCGTATCCTTGATTATTTTCTCCAGTTCTGCCTTAAAAGCTTCGACATCGGGAAACTGCCGGAAAACAGAAGCAAAACGAACATAAGCCACTTCATCCATGTTACGCAGCCTGCCCAGTACTATGTCGCCTATTCGATCAGCAGGAACTTCTTTTACATAATGACTGCGCAATTCCTGTTCAAGGCTGTCAACCAGTTCTTCCCAGGTCTGCAGGGTGATATTTCTTTTCTGCCCGGCCAGAATTAACCCTTTTAATATTTTTGACCGGTCGAAAAGTTCCCTGCGTCCATCCCGCTTTATTACCACCAGCGGTTCTTCTTCAAGTTTCTCCATGGTTGTAAAGCGCCTTTCACAGGTTATACATTGTCTTCTTCTCCTGATTGCTGAGGAATCCTGGGTGGATCTTGAATCGAGAACGCGGGTATCCGGATCGCCGCAGTAAGGGCATTTCATCAGCCGCTTCACCTCAATATATTGCAGTTGATTCATTATAAAATACAATATGTTGTGTGTAAAGTCCTTTGCTCATTATGTTTTGTATGTTGCTGCAGTAACCGGCGCTCGCTTTATGTTCGCTTAAGGTTACCGGCAGCAGCTGGAGCTCTGCTGGTTTACTATAATGTTCTGATCTACAGGGTTGGTTGGGTTGCTGCAGTAACCTGCGCTCACGGATCGCTCTGCGCGTCATTGCAGCGGCTCAGTTTCAACCCCTCGCTTTGACTTTCTTCGTGATTCGCCGTCCGTGGCTCAGCACTCAGCGGCCGACCTCCATGTCGGCCGGTCTGCTCACGGCCTCACTTCACCGGCACCTGCCTGCGCGCGCTTTATGTTCGCTTACGGTTACCGGCAGCAACTACAAACTGTTTGTGTACTCGATTACTGAAACCAGTATCAAAGCAGCTTGTTATCCATTCTGTTGAGCCATCCGTTTGCATAAATTACTGTTCACCTGGCGCGAACATAGAGAGAGTAGCTAAAAGGGCAGCTGAAACAAGGGTTGGAGCAGGCCGGCCGACACGGATGTCGGCCGCCGTCGAAAGCTCCGGATGAGCTTATCGTAAGGGGAGCCTAAGCGGAGACTCGCAGTTGATGCGTTGCCCTTTTGCACGCAACGATCGTGAGCAAAGGTAATAGTAATTAAGGAAAAAAAGAACTCACCCCCACTCATTGCGAGGTTGCCCAGGCGCAGGCTTGCAGTTGAAGCGCTGCAATCAGGCGCGCAACGATCATGAG